>NPID01000576.1_pt1 | contig 136866 bp, 114 predicted proteins | sample 8637491 | NCBI WGS metagenome assembly NPID01 (sample SAMN07420843, study PRJNA396082) | bioreactor metagenome | isolation source: sample BA6 brine-fed electro-methanogenic bioreactor BA | place: Japan: Kochi | collected 2016-06-14
GCGACTTGTTTCAAAAGAGTTTAACAACGAAACGCTACTTGGCATAGCATTCGGCTCGGGCTTTAACTCAAACACCTCATTCAATACCCTTTTTAAAAAGGAAACGGGAATGACCCCCTCGGAGTATAAGAAAAGCTTTGGCGCAAAATAGTATTTGACATTTTTTAAAGGTGAACAGAAATTCTGCACAAAATTACGTTCAACCTTTTTATTCGTACCTTTCTTTTGCTTTTCTTGCCTAACTAGCTATGAAATTATTAGCTAATCCTAAAACTTATTACAATGGTTAGAAGAATAGTATCATTGCTGCTAGCTACTTCGCTGTCGGTGTTAGCTTTTGCTCAGAATACTGATGATGAAAATGTTAAAACAGGCTGGAATTTTGGAGTCCTTCCTGCTTTGGGTTACGACTCAAACTTAGGGCTGCTGTACGGTGCAATAGTAAACATGTTCGATTATGGCGATGGATCGCGCTACCCCGATTTCGATCACAACCTCTACCTTCAGCTATCGGCTTACACAAAGGGAAGCATGGATGGTATTCTGTTCTTCGATTCGTACTCGTTAATTCCAAATAAGCATTTTATCGGTCGGTTTAGCTACAACCGCAACCGAACTTACCCTTTTCATGGTTTTAACGGAATTGAAACGGTGTATAATCCCGATTTTGAAACCTTCGATTCTGACAACTTTATCTCTCAGGTATACTACAAGCTCGATCGAGAGCTGCTAAAGGCCGATTTCTTGGTTGAAGATAAGATTGCCGATAGCAAGTTCAACTGGATTGCCGGTCTCGATTTGGGTTGGTACAACATTTCAACTGTTGATATTGAGCATTTAAATAAGGATCGTGAGGGTGATGATATTATACCCGTCAATAATCTTCTGTACGATAATCTTATTGATTGGGGAATTATTGCATCCGACGAGAAAAATGGAGGCTTCGATAACAGCATTAAGTTTGGATTGGTTTACAACTCTCGCGATAGGCTCACAAACCCAATGAAAGGTATTTGGACAGAGCTGCTTTTCAGAGCCTCACCTAGTGTTTTAGGTAACCCAAGTAATTTCGGACGAATATCTCTAATTCATAGGCAGTATTTTACACTTGTGGACGAGAAACTTTCGTTTGCATACAGGCTTTGGTACGAGGGTACTTTTGGCGATGTGCCATATTACTCGCGACAACACCTTACAACAAGTAACTACTTTGAGGGTTTTGGTGGTGCTCAAACAGTGCGCGGATTGCTTATGAACCGTGTTGTAGGCCAGCATACGGCCATCGGAAATTTCGAGTTTCGTTGGAAAGCCTTCCGATTTAAGGGTATTGGTCAGAATTTTTACCTTGGTTTTAATGCCTTTGCCGATGCTGGTTCGGTGCTAAAAGGGTACGATATAAATCGTGCAAATGTTCCTGAGGTTTTAAATGACCTTAATTTTACCAACAGCTATAAGGATGTGTTTACCACTTATGGTGCAGGGTTAAAGCTTGTAATGAATGAGAATTTTGTAGTTTCTGCTGATTATGGCTTGGCCACCGATAAGCGTTACGGAACATCGGGCTTGTACGTAATAGTGGGTTACCTATTTTAGATTTTGAACACTGATTCTTCAGAATTTCAAGATTTTTATCTTATAGTTTTATTCCCTTTATTGGCTAAAGCAGGATAAGCATAAATCTGCATAAAAAGTGTTCCATCAAATTAAAGCTATGAAAAAAACAATTCTATCGATAATTTTAGCAGTTTGGACATTAGCTACAATTGCCCAAAACTGGCAGGATCCTGAGATTATTGGAGTGAATAAGCTACCAGCACATTCGCTGCTAGTTCCTTTTGCTAAGCAACCCATTTATGGTGAAGCAAACGAGAGTTCACCTTTCTTAATGATGCTTAACGGTGATTGGAGTTTTAGGCTTATTACAAATCCTCTCGAAACGCCAACCGAATTCTCTAATATCGATTTCATTCAAAATGGTTGGGATAAAATACCCGTTCCGTCATATTGGCAAACAAAAGGTTATGGAACACCAATTTATACAAATCAGCGGCATCCGTTTCCGGTAAATCCACCTAACGTTCCAAGCAATGGAAACGAAACAGGCTTATATCGCCATGCATTTAATGTGCCTGAGCACTGGGATAACCAACAAATTATCATCCACTTTGCCGGAGTGCAATCGGCAATGGATTTATGGATAAATGGCAAGTACGTTGGCTATAGTCAGGGTAGTATGACCCCTGCCGAGTTTAATATAACCGATTATTTAAATACGGGTGAAAACTTGTTGGCTGTGAGGGTTATTCGTTGGTCGGATGGTAGCTATATCGAAAACCAAGACTTTTGGCGCTTAAGCGGAATTTTCAGAGATGTTTTTCTTTATGCTCAACCCCAGAACGCTATTGCAGATGTTGTTGTAAATACAACCTTCAACAGCGATTATACTGAGTCGGAAATCAGCATTAGGGGAGAGCTTGCTTTTACTGAAAGTGCTATCCCAAAAATTAGGATAATGCTTCTGAATGATCAAGGAGATAAAGTTTTTGAAAAAGAGGCTAATGTTTTTGCTAAGGAAAAATTATTAAGGTTTGAATTAGCTGAAAAAGTAAAGAATCCAAAGTTATGGAGTGCCGAAACGCCAAATCTTTATCAGCTAGTTTATACGGTTAACGATGAGGCGTATTATCATCATAGGATAGGTTTTAGGGATGTAAAGATTGCCAATGGGCAACTTTGGGTAAATGGCCAATCTATATATATAAAGGGTGTTAATAGGCATGAGCACGATCCCTACAATGCGCGAACAGTTTCAAGGGAGCAAATGGTGCAGGATGTTATTCTGATGAAACAGCATAATTTCAACGCAGTTCGTATGGCGCATTACCCAAGCCATCCGTATTTTCTTGAAGTTTGCGATGAGTATGGACTTTACGTTTTAAATGAAGCCAATGTGGAGTCGCATTACCTGTGGCAAAACATGAACGAATCGCCAGTGTTGTTTCCCGAATGGCGCAAAGCCATTGTCGATCGTGGAGTATCAATGGTAAAACGCGACAGGAATCATCCATCGGTAATTATTTGGTCGTTGGGTAACGAATCGGGCGATGGCCCAAATATGCGTGCCATGGCCGATACTATCCGTAGCTTAGACCCAGCAAACAGGCCAATACACTACGAAAGTAAGGCGCTTAAGCGTCCACTTAGTTTCGAGGGGGTTGGCTTTTTTGGGAAACTTGCAAGAATGATTTCTGCATTAAAGTGGTCGAAAGCGCTTACGGAATACGATTTTAATGCCGCTATGTATCCAACTCTCGATAGGCTAAAGCAAATGGCTGAACTCGACGAAAAGGAGCGTCCCATACTAATTTGCGAGTATTCGCACGCAATGGGCAATAGCAATGGGCATTTTAAGGAGTACTGGGATTTGTTTGAGAGCCATCCGCGGATGATTGGCGGCTTTATTTGGGATTGGATTGACCAAGGGCTAGCTAAGCATACCGATAACGGACAGCCCTATTTCGCCTACGGAGGCGATTTTGGTGACGAGCCAAACGATAAGGATTTTTGTCTTAACGGGGTTGTCTTTCCCGACCGCAAGCCAAAACCTGCCCTAGCTGAAGTAAAAAAGGTTCAGCAGTATATAAAGTTTAGTAATTTTAATCCAGCCAACGGCTCGTTAACTCTTGAAAACGCATACTCATTTATCAATTTAGATGGGTTTTACCTTCAGTGGGAACTAGCTGAAAATGGCATTGCTATTAATGGCGACAGATTAGATTTACCGAATGTTCAGCCCAATAAGCAGTCCGAGGTTAAAGTACCACTCGTTAAGCCTGAAGTAAAAAATGGTGCTCGATACTTTTTAAACTTGTCAGTTCGCTTAAAGGATGACCAAAATTGGGCCGATCGAGGTTTTGAAGTAGCAAAGCAACAAATAGAATTGCCTTGGGAAATTGAGGGAGAAAAGCAAAATGAGCTCACCTCAAATCCATTAGCAATTGAGGAGGATGAATCGTCAATTGTTATAAGTGGCCACGAGTTTAGCATTGAGTTTAGTAAGCAAACCGGAACAATTGCCGAGTGGATTGCCAACGGTAAGCTTATTGCGCAAAATGGCCCCACGGTTAACCTTTGGCGAGCCCCAACAAGTAACGATTTAGGAACCGATTTTAATCCCGATCCCCGTTTCACTTTCCATGCTAATATTTGGAAGAAATATGGCTTGGATAGCTTGCAGGTAACAGAATTAGGTATACAAGTGGTTAACGAGGGTCCAAAAGTAAAGGTTGTTACCAAGCAGCAGCTTAAAGGGCATAAATCCAAGTTTTCGGCTATAATTACTCATCTTGTAAATGCAAACGGAGAAGTTGATATTAATTTAAAGGTAATGGTTGATAGCCCAAATAAGAAGCTTAACCTGCCTCGTGTTGGCATTGTAATGGAATTACCAAAAGGTTTCAATATGGTTCAGTGGTTAGGCCGTGGCCCTCACGAGAACTACCGCGATCGCTCTTATGCTGCGCATTGGGGATTGTATAAAAAAACGGTTGATGAAATGGTAACCCCATACGTTAAGTCTCAAGAAAACGGGAATAGGTTCGATGTTGACCAGGTGATAGTATCAAATGATACTATAGGAGTAAAGGTTGATGGTAGCTCGTTTTGTTTCAGCATCCATCCTTACACGTTGGAAACGTTAACCAAAGCCAGTCATACTCCCGATTTGGAACTATCAGCAAGCAATTATCTTTACATTGATTTGTTTCAAAACGCATTAGGGAGCGAGAATTTCTTCTACAACTACCTCGATGAGTATATTGAAAAGGGTAGAAGCTTTGAACTTGAATTTACAATTTCACCAATGATTATAGATTAGAAAACTGATTTTGCAGGTTAAATGGATATGGGCTTACAACACAAAACATTTAACCCATTTAATTCTCTAATACAACCCTTATCAGTATTCTAGAAAAAATTTAAATAGTATGAAAAGACTATTAGCAAAGATTCTCTTTGTATTAATCACCTCAGCATTATCGGCCCAAAGCCATCAGCTACGGTCACCCAATGGTGAATTGCTAGTAAGTATTAGCGTTGATAACGGATTAGCCTATTCAGCCGAAAAGAATGGAGTTGAATTTATTCAACAATCGTCAATTGGGTTGATCACTAACTATTTCGACGAGTCTGATTTAATGGAAACACCAACGGTTGTTCGAGATCAGAAGGAAAACGTTATATCACCTCTGTGGGGCACATCGGCTGAAATTGTTGATGAGTATAACGAGATTAAACTGTTGTATAAACAGTTTACGGTTCAGTTTCGCGCATATAATAGCGGTTTTGCATGGCGGTTTGCTACTACCATAGATGATGAGGTAATTGTTTTCGATGAGAGGGCAGAGTTTTCAATCCCCGATAAGTCAATAGCCTTTTTTCCTGAAACCGAAAGTTTTCGTACTCCTTTTGAGCCAAATTATTCACCCATTCAAGTAGGCAAAATTGAAGAAGGCAAATTGGCGCATACGCCAATAATGTTCAAAATAGCATCGGGTGAAGTTGTTGTTATCTCCGAGTCAAATCTTTTTAAGTATCCTGGGATGTTCCTTAAAAAGGTTGGAAATTCTGAGTTTAGTGGAGTTTTTCCCAAATACCCAAAGCGTGAGTCGCAGGAAATCCTTGGGAAATTGCATTTGGTAAAATGGCCTCAGCTTTCGCGTATGGTAGTGCGAAGTACCGAGGACTTTATTGCAAAGTCAAACGGGAAAAGAACATTTCCATGGCGTGTAGTTATGGTTGCCAATACCGATGTTGAATTGCTTAACAATACCCTTGTTTACCAGCTGGCCAACGAACCCGAAATGGATTTTTGCTGGGTTAAGCCAGGGAAAGTGGTTTGGGATTGGTACCATAAATGGAATTTACAGGGCGTTGACTTTGAACCAGGCATCAACACGCAAACCTATAAGTATAAAATCGATTTTGCCGCAAAGCATGGTATTGAGTACGTAAATATCGACGATGGTTGGTCGAAGCTGTGGAACTTTAGCAAAGTGAATAGCAATATCGACCTGCAAGAGGTGATTAGCTACGCGAACGACCGCGGCGTGGGAATTTTCCTATGGGCCATGTGGAATACCATTGATAAGGATTTTATTGCAAATCTCGATTGGTTTAAGGAGCTAGGCATTGCTGGGTTAAAGGTCGATTTTTTCGATCGTACCGATCAGCGTATGGTTGATTTTATAAATAGGCTTGCCCATGAATGTGCAGAGCGAAACTTGTTGCTCAACCTGCATGGTATGTATAAACCAACTGGAATTTCCCGAACCTATCCAAATGTTGTTGCAATTGAGGGTGTGCTTGGTTTAGAGTATAACAAATTCTCCAACAAGTGTACGCCAAATCATAACCTAACCATTCCATTTGTCAGAAACATTGTTGGGCCAATGGACTATACACCCGGCGCTATGCGTTACATGGAGCCTGAAAATTTCGAAAAATCGTGGGACAATCCACACGCCATGACCACCCGTGCGCATCAAATGGCCATGTACGTTGTTTACCATAGCGGTGCTCAAATGCTTGCCGATTCGCCAACTTTTTATGAGCAGGATGAGGTTGCCCTAAATTTCTTATCAGCGGTCCCTGTTACTTGGGATGAGTCGTTGCCTCTTTTAGGCAAGGTTGGCGAGGTTATCGCTGTGGCTCGCCGTAAAGGCGAAAAATGGTACATAGGAGGAATGGCGGGGAATGAAAATCAGCAAATTTCAATCAATCTTAGTTTTATTGGGGATAGAGATTACCAAATGACTTTACTTTCAGATGGAAAAACCGCCTACGATTTAAACAAAGAAGTGAAATCTGTTTCGAAAAATTATACCTTTAAGCATGAGATAAAACGTGCTGGAGGATTTGTAATTATTCTCGATTAGCCATGTTAGATACGATTAAGCAAGTTTTTGAACAGGAATTCTCTACATCGCCCATTCTGGTTAAATCGCCCGGAAGGGTCAATCTTATTGGCGAGCATACCGATTATAACGATGGCTTTGTTCTTCCTGCAGCCATTAACAGGTATGCATATTTCGCTATAAAACCCAATGGATTGAACGATTATCGTTTTTACTCGTACGATTTTAACCAAAGCTTTTGCACTCAGGTAAATTCGCTTGAGCCAAGCAGCGAGCGCTGGGCTAACTATTTGCTTGGTGTTATCGACCAAATGGTTGCCGATGGCAAGGATATTCCCGGTTTCGATTGCGTTTTTGGCGGCGATGTGCCCATTGGAGCGGGCATGTCATCATCTGCAGCTATTGAATGTGGTTTAGCCTTTGCCCTCAATCATGTATACCAGTTTGGTTATAGCAATATGGAGTTGGCAAAAATTGCTCAGCAGGCTGAGCATAAGTATGCTGGAGTAAAGTGTGGTATTATGGATCAGTTTGCATCGCTACACGGAAAGGCTAACCATGTACTACAGCTCGATTGCCAAACACTCCAATTCGAAACCTTTGAACTTGACATGAGTCATCTATCTCTTATCATCGTTAACACAGGTGTTAAGCATTCGTTAGCGTCATCGGAGTATAATAAGCGTAGAGCCGAATGTGCTGAGGGCGTTGAAATTCTTAATCAGTTCGAACCAAAAATTACTTCGCTTCGCGATGCTAACCTGAATTTATTGAAGAAACACAAACTTGAGTTTAACTCAAAAGTGTGGGATAGGTGCACTTATGTAATTGAGGAGAACGAGAGGGTGCTTTCTGCCTGCGATGCTTTAAAAGATAAAGATTTTTTAAAGTTTGGAAAGCTAATGTACCAATCGCATTACGGACTAAAAGACAAGTACGAAGTTAGCTGCCCTGAGCTGGATCAGCTGGTTAATATTGCTGAAGGTATCGACGGGGTTCTAGGTGCACGAATGATGGGTGGAGGATTTGGTGGTTGTACTATCAATTTAGTTGAAAACGCTTGCATTGATGAATTTGAACAGTCAATTTTAGCAAGTTATAAAACACCCGAAGGAGCCTCTCCCGATATTTTTAAGTTTACCATTAGCAATGGCGCAGCCATTTATAAATAAAATTTGTACTATGAACGGAAATTTCGCCACTATCGATTTTGTAATCTTTGCCCTATATGCCCTGTTAATTGTATCGGTTGGGCTATGGGTATCGCGCCGAAAAAAGGGAACAGAACGAACTGCTGAAGACTACTTCCTTGCAGGAAAATCATTGCCTTGGTGGGCAATTGGGGCATCGCTTATTGCTGCTAATATTTCGGCCGAGCAGTTTATTGGCATGTCGGGCTCTGGTTTTGCCATAGGCTTAGCCATTGCTTCGTACGAGTGGATGGCTGCTATTACTCTAATAATTGTGGGTAAGTTTTTCCTCCCAATTTTCATAAAAAAGAAGATATACACCATACCCGAATTTGTTGAGCATAGGTTTAGCAAAAATTTAAAAACTATTCTTGCCGTATTCTGGATTTCGCTATTCGTTTTTGTAAACCTCACCTCGGTGCTCTTTTTAGGTGCCAAGGCAATTGATACTATTGTTGGGGTTGGCGATGGTAGTTTAATGCTGATTGCAATTCTTGGCCTAGCCATGTTTGCTGCTGCATATTCGCTTTGGGGTGGTTTATCGGCTGTTGCGTGGACCGATGTTATTCAGGTTGCTTTGCTTATGATTGGTGGCTTGGTTACTACCCTTATTGCGGTAACTAAGCTAACCCCTGATGGTGGAATAATTAACGGCTTTGTTCACCTTTATGAGGTTGTTCCCGAAAAGTTTTCCATGATCTTATCTAAGGGTGAGATTATTACTCCAGGTGGTCGTGATGCATGGTGGGATTTGCCCGGCTTAGCTGTTCTCATTGGTGGAATGTGGGTGGCAAATCTTTACTATTGGGGATTCAATCAGTATATCATTCAGCGTACGTTGGCAGCAAAAAGCTTGAAGGAATCTCAAAAGGGGATTGTTTTTGCAGCTTTTCTGAAACTCCTAATTCCTCTTATTGTTGTTGTACCTGGCATTGTTGCGTATGTACTCAATACGCAAGGTGGGGCAACTCTCGATCCCACATTTATTGGTGCCGATGGGAACATACTTAACGATAATGCTGCCCCATGGCTTATTAGCAGGTTTATTCCCATTGGACTAAAAGGGTTGGTTTTAGCAGCGCTTGCAGCGGCAATAGTTTCATCGTTGGCTTCAATGCTTAATTCTACCTCCACAATTTTTACTATGGATATTTATAGGCCTTACATAAATAAAAAGGCTAACAATAGGCAAACTGTTGCAGTGGGCAGAATTACTGCTGCTGTATCGCTAATAATAGCGGTTTTAATTGCCCCTCAGCTAAGCAATATTGGCCAGGTTTTTCAGTATATTCAGGAGTACACAGGAGTTGTAAGCCCCGGAATTCTTGCTGTTTTTATGATGGGTCTATTCTATCGGAAAGCAACAAATAAAGGCGCTATATTGGGAGTAATTCTTTCAATACCCATTGCAATTTACTTTAAGGTTGGGCCTAATGGTTGGGTCGATGGTACAGCAATAGAAAATCTGTTTGTAACAATACCATTTATGAAGCAGATGATGGCTACTTGCCTTATGACAATTGGCCTAATTGGATTATTTAGCCATATCGACAACAAAGGAGTTAACGATGAGAAGGGAATTGTACTGTCGAGGCAGCTATTTGAAACAAGCCGGAGTTTTAATGTAAGCTCATTAATTCTGATTGTATTGCTTATTTTGCTTTACCTCGTATTTTGGTAGATATAAAAAGGTGCGGCTAAAATTTAGCTGCACCTTTTTCTTTTTTTAAGTTGATTTTGTGGACTGCTACTCTTTTATTTTTTTGGCCATTGCTTTTGCAATAACATCGCACTGAGCATATTTATCGTCCGATGGTTTTCCATAAATCTCTGCAGGTTCGGCAACCAGTTCAAGCCCCGATTCTTCAGCAAAACTCATTAGGTTTCTTACACCTCCGCCATTCCAGCTGTAGCTGCCAAAAACACCGAGATATTTTTGTTTAATTTTCATGTGCGTAAGCTCGCGGGTTAAGTTTTCCATTAGCGGGAACATATGGCCATTGTAGGCGCACGACCCTAATATTAGCCCCTTGTACTTCCATATTTCGTTTATTAAATGGCTAATATGTGTGCGCGACACATCGTGAATTCGAATGTTTTTTACCCCATTTTCAGCAAGCCTACGGCCAATATAGTCGGCCATTAGCTCGGTGTTACCGTACATTGAGGCTACTACAATAACAACGCCCTCTTCGGCTTCGTAACGGCTCCACTTATCGTATAAATCGAGAACCTTTTGGGGATTATCGCGCCAAACGGGTCCGTGCACTGGGGCAACAACGTTTACAGGCACATCTTTAAGCTTTGCAAAAGCTTTTTGAACCATGTTGCTGTATAAGCCAACAATATTGGAGTAGTAACGACGCATTTCCTCTTCAAAGAAATCGAAGTTTATTTCATCGTCGAAAATTCCTCCATCGAGGGTGCCAAAGCTGCCAAAGGCATCGCCCGAAAAGAGAATTTTTTCGGTCATGTCGTAGGTCATCATTGTCTCGGGCCAGTGAACCCAAGGTGTCATCACAAATTTTAGGATGTGATGACCTAAGTTGAGTGTATCACCATCGTCAACTTTAAGCAACCTATCGGTAATGCCCCAGTAGGCTTGAACCATTTTAAACGTTTTAACGTTGCCAACAATGGTTACACCATCAAAATGATCGAAAATAGCCTTAACCTCACCCGAATGATCGGGTTCCATATGGTTAATGATAAGGTAATCGAGCTTGCGACCATCGAGTAGTTTCTCAATACGTTCGATGTAGTTGCCAGCAGCTCTGTCCTCAATGGTATCGACCAAAACGGTTTTGTCGTCAACAATAAGGTACGAGTTGTATGAAACTCCTCTTTCAAGAGTCCACATGTTTTCAAATAGCCTTTTGCGCCTGTCGTTCACGCCAATCCAGTGAACTTTCCCTCTAACTGGTACAGTGTAATGCATTGTATTTTATTGTTTAGTTGTTCTTCAGAATTGAGAACACAAAATTAGCAAAACGGTTGAAAAGCTATGGCTTTTTTAGGTATCGAATTAATAAAAAAAGACCATCAACCTTAAGTCGATGGCCTTTGCTGAATAGTATTCTATTTTCTACTTAACAAAAATATGGAATTGCCAAGGTTCAAGTTCCATCTCCTCGCCTTGGGTTAGCGTTACTTTTTTATCGGACAGTAACTCATTATAGCTGCCAATGTATGCATCATCATTTAGCTCAATGCTCTGCTTGAGGTTCGATAAATTAAACACGGCAAACACTTTGTCGGTTTCGTTTTCGCGAGTAAAAGCAAACACATTAACATCGTTACTGGTTTTTACTCGGAACATATCTGCTCCTTTATTGGCAGCGTATAATGCGGAATTATCCTTTTTTAGCTCAATTAGCTTTTTGTATAGGCTGGTAAACTCATCGTTGGGAGTCCAATCAATTAGGTCTTTTTCAAAGAACTCGAGCATACGATTAAAAGCAACCTCTTGACCGTTGTATAATAGAGGCATTCCTGGAATAACAAAGGTGAGAGCAGCGAATGCTTTGGCAGCATCGGGGCCCATGCGATCGAATTCGGTGCCAGCCCAGCTATTCTCGTCGTGATTGCTTGTAAAATGCATTCGGATGGTATTCTTTGGATATTTTGCCAGCTCGCGCTGATAGTATTCATCAATGTCAAGCACGGTTTTTTCGCCCTTGGCAATACCGTTCATTATGTGATGGAATTCCCAACCGTAGTCGGCATCAAAAGCGAACTCTTGCAGTTCAACCTCTTCAGCTTCAGCGAGCATAAATACAGGCTTAATCTCATCGAGCTCTTTACGGGCACTATTCCAAAAATCGGTTGGCACCATTGAGGCTACATCGCATCGGTACCCATCAATATTAGCCTCTTGAACCCAGAATTTGAGCGCACCAATCATGTAGTTTCGTAGGTCTTGGTTTTCGTAGTTAAGCTGCACCACATCGCTCCAATCGAAAGGAGAAATAAGATTGCCAACCGAATCTCTTGTATACCAATCGGGATGCTCCGTAACTAAATGGTTGTCGTGCGAGGTATGGTTTGCAACCCAGTCAATAATTACCTTCATCCCATGCTGATGAGCTTTTTCGACAAGACTCTTAAAATCGTCCATTGTGCCAAATTCGGGGTTAACCCCTTTGTAATCCTTAATGGAGTAATAGCTCCCAAGCGAACCTTTGCGCTCAACTTCGCCAATTGGATGAATTGGCATAAGCCAAAGAATTTTAACACCAAGTTCGCTCAAACGAGGAAGATGCTCTTCAAAAGCCGCAAATGTACCTTCGGGAGTGTACTGTCGGATGTTTACTTCGTAAATGGTTGCATTGTATACCCAATCGGCATGTTCAATTTGAAAAGCTTTGGTATTATCGACATTGCTCGGATTGCACGATGCAAAGCTTAGCGCAACCGAAATTAGCAAAGCAAATGCAAAATTCTTTAAGTTTTGTGTCCTCAATTTTGCCATAGTTATAAGGGGTTTAGTTAAATTATTTCATTCGTTTGCACAGAAAACATAAATATTTCAGCAAAATGCTTAACCTGTGGCAAATCTTTTTTTGTACTTTTGCTACCATGGAGAAAAATGGTTGTTAAAAATACGGCAATTAAGAATTCTCTCAAACAAACTCGACCAAAACGAGTAAAAAATCTCAACAAACGATAGAAATTTTTTAACCTTATATTTTTAGTTTTATATGAAAAGAGTGCTTGTAGCAACAGGTGGTGGCGATTGCCCTGGATTAAACGCAGTTATTAGAGCAGTTGTTAAGCGTGCCGAACAGGAGCGTGATTGGGAGGTGATAGGCAGTATTGAGTCATTTAACGGCATCCTCAGAGAGCCTACTGAAATTAGAGTTCTTGATGAGAAGTCGGTTGCAGGAATCCATGTGCAAGGAGGAACAATAATAGGTTCAACCAACAAAGGAGGTCCCTTTGCTTGGCCAATTAAGAACAAGGATGGATCGTGGGATTACGTTGACCGATCGGATGAGATGATTAGAAAACTTCAGTACCTTGGGGTTGATGCAGTAATCAGCATTGGAGGCGATGGATCGCAGAAAATATCTCAGGCCTTATACGAAAAAGGTCTTAACATTATTGGTGTTCCAAAAACCATTGATAACGATTTGCTGGCCACCGATTTCACCTTCGGTTTTCAAACTGCAGTTCAAATTGCAACCGAAGCCGTTGATAAGCTTGTTACCACTGCAGCTAGCCATAACCGAGTGTTAGTGCTTGAGGTAATGGGACGTTTTGCCGGTTGGATAGCCTTGCATGCTGCAATTGGCGGTGGTGCCGAGGTTTGCTTAATTCCTGAAATTCCTTACGATTTGAACAAGGTGCTCGAGAAACTTAAATCGCGTTATAGCAGAGGAAAAGGTAATGCTATTGTTGTTGTTGCCGAAGGAGCAAAACCTAAAGATGGTGAAGTATACGCTGAGGAGAGTAGTGAGGTTGGGTATAAGAATGTTCGTTTGGGAGGTATTGCCCACAAAATATCGTACGATTTAAAAAAGGCAGGTTTTGAGGCCGATATGCGCGAAACAGTGCTTGGCCACTTACAACGTGGAGGCGTGCCAGTTGCATACGATCGAATTCTTGCTTCGCAATATGGTGTTAAAGCTTTTGAAATGGTGCTTGAGGGTAAGTTTGGCCAAATGGTTGCTTATCGCCATCCCGATATTATTTCGGTACCATTATCGGAGGCTGTTGACAGGCCAAATTTTGTTGACCCCGATTGCGACTTGGTTCGAACTGCTCGCGGAATTGGGATTTCGTTTGGAGATTAAGCTGTTAAAAACTCTCAATATAAACCTGCCTCAAAGGCAGGTTTTTTTATGCTGGTAAAATATCGAACTGAACAACACATAGCTTTTGGGAATCGGATTGCCTGATAATTTCGCACGAATAGCTGCCATTTTCTGCTTGCGTGGTAGTTGCACAAATTCTATCTTTACAAAATCCTTCCGAAAGAAAGTTTACTGAAATTTTGCGTATATGGCTTTGGCTGTAAAGTTCAATTAGAATTGAGTTTATTGCCCATTCAATGTATTTAGTATTGTTAATGTGTCCATTAATATCAATGTCTGAAATTTTTGAAACTATTTCTTGGCTGGAGATAATTGAACCACATAGGCTTACCAACTTTTGCGCATTGCTATTCGTAGCTCGTATGGTTTCGCAAATAGGCATCTTGTCCTTAAACTCATTTGGACGTTTTGGTCTTCTGCTTTCAATATCAACAATCAGCCAGCTTGAGGTAGCACTAACAAGCCTTTTACCCTTTTCGTTTTCAACAGTGAAATCTCTAAGGGCAAATGCGCCTTCAATTCCGCTTGGCCAAGTTTTTACAACAATGCTGTTGGTCCATTTAGGCATTTCGGCAATTTCAACCTGAACTCGCGAAAGAGCCCAAAAAAGCCCTTTTTCATGAAGATGCGTGTAACCAAATTGGTTTATGGTAGCATGCTCCCAAGCAACTTCTTGAAAAAGGTGAAAAAGCGAAGGGATTGAAAGTTCGCCCTTTAAATCGGAAAAGTAGGAGGGTACCGATAGGTGTTTTTTCAGAAATTCTTTCGAATCGTGATTATTCATTTGTGTAAAGTTGTGCTATTTGGTTAATTACCATATCCATTGAAAAATCGTTATGCGCTTTTTGCATTAGCAATTTACTTTCGTTATGTAAACGAGGGAGGTTGGTGAAAACACCATTTATTTCATTAGTTAAAAGCAGTGTTGTTGGTTTAGGCGCAGCGGAATCGATAAAATTGGTGAATTTTACTTGCTCATAATTCGATGTTGAAATAATTCCGCTAAAGCGTTTGCTGTTTACAGATATAACGGGAATCCCCATGCTTATGGCCTCAAGGGCAACTCTGCCAACTCCTAGCACAATACTTGCAGTGCATAAGCTACTTTTTACGTTATTTGAATAGCCCGAAATGGTGCACAATATCCTTCCTGTTTTCTTGTTTAGCTCATTTACCATCTCAACCAGTTCTGCTTTTTGATTGCCGTCGCCAATGATTTCGAGATGGGCTTCTCTATAATCTTTAAGCAGCTGTGGCATTACTTCAGTTGTTAGGAGTGTTAGCATTTTCATGTGTGCCTTGTCAATCCGACTAACATAGCAGATTTTGTGTGGAGTTGGCTTGGTTTCATGCTCACTAATGTAAATACCATTTGGTATAACAACGCTTTTACTTTGTATAGGGTATCGTTTAAGTGCGTATTCAAGCACTTTACTGCTAACAAATATTAACCTATGCGGTATTCTTCTCGATAAAACTGAACGAACATCGTACTTTGCCCGCCCATGTATTGTTGCGATAACTCGTGTATTTGTTAAGTACCCCGCAATTGATGCAGCTAGTATTGAAAGCCGTTGATGAGCATGGATAACATTAGCATTATATTTTTTAGTGATGTGGATAAGCTTAATTACATATACAGGAAGTAACAGTAACGTGGTGTTAACTTTGATGTAGTTAACGTTTTGCGTTAGCTTTTTGTGCTGTCTGCCTTTACCACCAACTACAATAACCCTGTGGCCTTTTGCCGCTAAGGCATTTGATATATCGCAAACATGGTTTTCTGAACCCCCAAAGTCGAAACGGTGTATTACCTGAAGAATTGTCATTGGTTCGCTAGCTAAACATCTTTTAAAAGAAATTCTAACCCATTAAGCCTAATCTCATACATGGTTTGCAGCATAGTACCAAACTTACCCTGAGGAACCCCTTTTTGGTTAAACCAAACCAAATACGACTCAGGCAACCGGCTAATTACCTGCCCTTTGTATTTCCCAAAGGGCATGCGTGTGGTTTTTAATCCCATTATAATCTCCCTATTGTAGGAGTTTAGATAGATGTTTTCCATTAGGATGTTGGCTTTTTGCGTAGCTCTTTTTTCTCGGACAGCGACTTTTTTTGGGTTAACCTTTTTTCTTTTGATGCCTTGGTTGGCTTAGTTGGCAAACGTTTCTTTTTGGGTTTTAAAGCATTTGCAATGGTTTTGTAAAACTTTTCGATACAGTGTTCCTTGTTGGCTAGCTGCGAGCGTTCAGCTTGCGATACAATAATTAGCTCGCCATCGGTTGTGAGCTTGCTTGCAAGCTTTTTCATCAGCAGCGTTTTCTCCTCATCCGAGAGGATTTGAGAGTTTACAATGCTGAAACGTAGTTCAACCTTTGTATTTACCTTGTTTACGTTTTGCCCGCCAGCACCACTACTTCGGCTTGCCGAAAATGTAAATTCCGATGAGAAATCTCGATTATTTATGTTGCTTGAGTCCATTACTACTTTCCGATGCAAAACTTTGAGAAGATGCTGCCGAGTATTTCATCGGTTGTTATTTGACCTGTTATTTCGCCTATGTAGTGGAGCACCTGTCTTATGTCCATGGCTAACAGATCGGTTGGTATATTTTTATCGAGAGCATTTATAGCCCTTTCTAAGTTTTCCTTAGCATTGTAAAGAGATTCGTAGTGACGAGCATTGGTAACAATTACAGTATTTTCATTGTCAATTGCAGGTATAATGCTTTCAGCGAGCATATCAATTAGCCTATCGATATTCTGATTATGTTTTGCTGATATTTCAACAGAATCAATTTTAGGATACTGCAATTTAAGAGTTTGTTTAACCTGCTCAATCTTTTCTTTGTCAACCATATCGGCCTTGTTAAGCAGGGCAATTAGCTGCTGGCTGTTTGTGGCTGTCTTTACTAAGTTTTCAATTTGGTTAACCAATTCTTCTATAGGATCTTTAGCGTCGAGCATTACGAGCACAATGCGTGCTTTTGCAATTTTTTGGTAGGCTCGTTCAATGCCAATGCTTTCAATAGTGTCGGTGGTGTGTCTTAACCCCGCTGTATCAATAAACCTAAAATTTACCCCCTTAATGCTAATTGTATCTTCAATAGAGTCGCGTGTTGTGCCTGCAATTTCAGATACGATAGCTTTCTCTTCGTTAAGAATTCTATTAAGCAGGGTCGATTTACCTACATTGGGTTTACCCACTATAGCAACGGGTACGCCTTGTTTAATAACGTTTCCAAACTTGAACGACTCCATAAGCTTGGTGGTTTGATCGAGCATGCTGTTGATTAGCGCCCTAAGCTGCGATCGATCGGCGAATTCCACATCCTCTTCGCTAAAATCGAGTTCGAGTTCGATGAGCGAAATAAAGTGCAAAAGCTTATCTCTAAGCAATTTTAGTTCAGTTGAAAAACCACCTCGCATTTGATCCATGGCAATTCGCCTTGATGCTTCGCTGTTGGCTGCAATTAAATCGGCTACACCTTCGGCTTGCGATAAATCCATTTTACCATTTAGGAACGCTCGAAGGGTAAATTCGCCGGGCTGAGCAAAAACTGCACCATTTCTGATAAGTAGTTCTAAAATTTCTTGCTGAATAACGATTGATCCGTGGCATGATATCTCAACGGTATCTTCACCAGTGTAGGAGTGAGGCGATTTAAAAAGGCTAACCAGTACTTCATCAATAGCATTTGTGCCATCTACAATTGAGCCAAAATGTATGGTGTAAGGCTTTTGTTGGCTTAATAAGATGCCATGCTTTTTGGGTTGAAAAACTTTTTCGCAAATGGAGATTGCTTGTTTTCCGCTAAGCCGAATTATGGCTATCGCACCAACTCCGGCTGGAGTGGCTATGGCAGTTATGGTTGTATCGTTTATCATTGTATGTTTGGCGACTAGGCAAAATAGGGTGGAAGTTAGTATTCTATTTTATCATCAAACTGTTCCCACTTTTTAAATCCCTCAATTGCCTCATCGCGTAAAAGTTGAGTTGTTTCTATAGTTCTTTGTTTAACCGGAAGTTTAATCTCATCGTAAATAAACGAATCGTCGAAACCAATGTTTTTCGCATCGGTTTTGGTATTTCCGAAATAAATCCTGTCGATATGAGCCCAGTATATTGCCGATAGGCACATTGGACAGGGTTCGCATGAAGTGTATATTGTGCAGCCGCTTAGGTTGAAATTATTTAGCTTTTTGGCGGCTTCGCGTATGGCAACTACTTCGGCGTGCGCAGTGGGGTCGGTAGTTGATGTAACACGGTTCACTCCCCTTGCGATTATTTCGCCATTTTTAACAATGACAGCTCCGAATGGCCCCCCATGGTTACTAATGTTATCAATTGATAGCCTAATGGCTTCACGCATAAATTCGTTGTCGTTTCTTTCCATAGTTTTCGTATAAATAAGGTCTACCAAAAATCGGAATAAAAAATCTTACTTCAAATTGAATTGAGTAAAAGATATGAAATTGGTTGGTGCAAAATGGATTTTATAACGCATTATTAATATATTGCATCAGTTATGTAAATGCTTTAGGTATGAATATTAAAAAAATTTCCATACTAACTGCTGCTTTATGCTTGTTTGCAAAGTTTAATGCCTTTGCACAAGCTCCGAACAATGGTGAAGAGCTAATTGTGGATATGCATAATGCTCATTTTGCTAATTGGTACGAGCACATTACCTTTAAGCAAGATATGTACTGGTATAAGCAGGATAGCCTAATAAAAAACGAGGTTTGGCTTGTAGCATATAGCGCACCGTCAATGCTGCACATTCGTTATAAGGATTTTGACTCTGGAAGGGGATGGATTGTAGTAAACGATACGCTTTACGCGTTTAATCATAATAAGCTTATTGGAAAGCGCCCCCGTTTGCATACCCATATTGCCTTAGGTTTTGATGTGTACTTTGTTGCCCCAGAAGTTATGATTCCGCGAATTGAGAAGATGGGGTTTAACCTAAAGGAATTGGCCATTGTTGAAATAAATGGCCATGAGGTTTATCAGGTCGGAAACCCAGCTACAAGCTGTTTTTGGGTTCATACCGAAAGCCTTTTGTTTTACGGTGTGCGAAGTGTTGACGAAAGTGGAGTTAAGGATACTTTTTTTGAGAAGTACAAGCAATTTTATGGAAAGCCCGTTGCAACTCAAGTTCAGTATTTTCAGGATGGAAACTTATACCTTTTCGAAAAGTATTTTGAGATAAGGTTGCCCAGCATTTTCCCGAAAAGCTATTTTAACCCTAATGAGTTTGTAAATACTCGGTGGTAGATTTACCTTTTAATATGCCTCTTTCGCAAATTTTTTAGCGTTAATCTCTACCTTTAGAATAAAGAAGTAGCTATCGTCGTCAAGTTGAAGGAATTGGTAGTTGAGCGTTTCGCCAGTTTTTCGTGCAATGTCAATTAGTCCAAGCCCAGCGCCTCCTTTGGCCGATAGTTTCCCCTCTTTTATTTGTTTTTTATACATTTGCTTAAGCTCTTCCTTCGATGCGCTATTTACTGTTATTAGTGAGTTTTCTAGAGTATCCTTATGTTTTTTTGCCACCATGTTTGATGTGATGATGTAGTAGGTGTCATCTTTTTTCCCAATAATAAATAGGCCACTACCTATTTTACGCTCCTTAATCTCATCGGAATGCTTGTTCATGTTCTGAAGCGTTTCAACCATTACATGGTAAACCTTTCGCTGAACCGATCTTTCTTCGCTTTGCTTCTCCATGTCCGATTCGGCCATTGAGGTAAACATCTTGGTAATTTCATGGCTAAACTCACCAAGGTATACTAGCGAAAATCCATTTTCAATCATTTCATCGTAGATATTCGATACGGATTTAATGAAGTTGAAGGTTAGGTTCATGGCAATATGTTGTTTGTTAGATAATCATAAAAGTAGTAAAAGAATTCCTGCTTTTAAGAGGGATGTTAAAAAAAATGGCTGGATTAACCAGCCATTTCGAAATCTTAAAGATTAAGCATTTCTAAACCTTGTTTAAATCTAATATCAACGGGTATGTTCGATTTATTTATTCTATCCAAATCGGCTTGAAGTTCGTCCTTAATAAAGCCCATCTCTTCGAGCATATTTTTCGATTCTTCGTAGTTCCCATCGCCTTGCATAACGAGAGTTTTTTCAGCAAGAGAATGCATGGCTTGTGTCATCTTTTCAAAATCAACTTTATACGTTCCTGTTTCGGGGTTACGCGTAAAAGCACCTTTTTCTTGAAAGTAGTAAAATCGCATCATGTTTGCCTTACCATGAGCAGAGGCTGCTCCAAAACGCACCGAACGGAAAATACCAGCCATAAAGGTAACATAGTTGTCCATTAGATCCTTTTCGCCAAGTTCGCCCATTTCGGCTAGTTTGGTTACCATGAATAGGCCGAGAATATCGGCTTTATTCTCTTCAATTGCGCTGTATGTTTCTTTAAGCGCTTGCCTTACAGTTCCCTTGTCGTTTATGGTGTTTTTTATGCCTAAACCGTGAGCAACTTCGTGGAACATAGTATTCTCGAAAAACGCTTCGAAAGTAACGTGCTTTCGCTGCTCCTCATCGATAACTATCTTGCTAATTGGCACAAGTATCTTATCGAATTTATACTGCATTGAGTTTTTAAGCTGAAGCTTACGGCTACCTTTTTCAACGTGAACAATTGGATCGTTGGGTAGGTTAATGGCAATGGTTTTGCTTCCTGCGTTGCAATCTCCAGCGTAGAATACGGCTTCGTAGACACCTAAATCGCTATCGCTACCTGGTACTTCTGCTTTGTACTCGTTTGCAACGGGTAAACTCTCCTGTAACGCAGGTAGTAGGGCGGCAAAATGCGATAGACGATTGCTCCACTCAACATCTTTAATAAGGATGAATGCCTCGTGAGCTGCTTTATAGTTAAACAGTCTATCTTCGTAGTTTTCAATTGGTCCTACAACAAAGTCGATGTTGTTTGTTTTCATGTCCATCCAGGCCATATCGCTTGCAAGATATTCATCGGTTAGCAAAGCTTCAGCTCTGAGGTTAAGGTAGTTCTTTAAGCCATCATCTTCGGCTAATTCAGCTGCTTTGCGGAGGAGTTCGGCTGCTTTTTCGTGTTGCTCTTTATAGGCAATGCTGTAGGGAATTGAAACCAATGAGCCATCTGCATTTCGGCGGATGATGGTGTAAAGGCTTGATTTATCGTCCGAATTAAATGATTCGAATTCCTCGCGGGTCATGTCAGTTGGGTAGAAATTTGCGCCAAGAGGTTTTTCGCCATACCCCTCAATAAAGGGTTTGTTGTCTTTAAGCCTTTCCCAAGGACCATAGTTAAGCTTAGCAAAAGCTAGTGTTGCATCGTCTTCAATTTTCGATAGGAACTCTTGCTTATTACCATAAGCTTGTGTCCAGAATATATCATCCATTATTTGTGCTGCTTCGAATAGGAGAGGCAACATCTTTTTTTCGTTCTCGCTAAGGTGGCTTATATCTGCAGTTAGCTCAACCTCAACAAAAGCATCAACTTTAGCTTGCATACTGTGGCTTTCATTAGTTTTCGGATTGCATGCATACATGGCAAGTAGCATGGTTGCTGCAATAACTAGTGCAATTTTTTTCATTGTTCTCATGAGTTTATTTTAACGTAATTGATTTGTTACTTTTCTTCTAGCACATCATCGGAGTTAAATTTAAACCCGAGTCGTTTTCCTGTTTGTAGTTTTGAACTGTCAATTTTACTGTTCATTTGCGCTACCGAGGCAATTTTAACCATATCGTAAGGTGGAACTAGTAAGTCAAACTCAAGCGAATATAGCATTGCCGATTCAATAATTTTTTTAATGGCTTCCTTGCTAATAATTGCCTGGCCAAAGTTATTGTAAAGAAATCCCATTTGACGCTTCCCTTCAACAAAGTAGTGGTTTTCTCTATTCACAAAAAGCCTACCTATAAGGTAGCCTAGATCGTCATTCCTATTGTACTTAAATGAGTCGGTAAGAAAGTTGTATATGTTAATCATACCGCAGTATGAGTTTAACTTATCATCTTGAACGTAGGGTAGTTTCCAAATGCTGTGGTCTCTATCAAATTCAAAAACATTCGAGTGCATGCTGAAGATTAATATGTCGCCAGCTACACGAACCTCTGCTTCAAATTTTCCCCTATCCCTGTATTCCAGTCGAATTTTTTTATCAGCACTTTTAATGCTCGTGTTTAACTCTAGTGATATTTCATGAAGCACATTTTTTATGAGGTTGAATGTTTCGATGGTGTTCTCATAAACCATCTGTTTCATCACTGATTTCTCAACGAGTGTGTCGACAATTAGCTTTTGGGGACTTTTTTTCTGATCTTCCATCGCAAAATGGTTAAAAGTTTAGTATGCTCTGGCAAATAAAACTCGTTGCGCAGATGGTTTGCCAGTTAATATGCATTTGCCCGCCTCTTTTTCAACATCAAGGGGAATACAACGTATTGTGGCCTTAGTAAGTTCTTTAATCTTTTCTTCGGTTTCGGGAGAGCCATCCCAATGCGCCGAGACAAACCCGCCTTTCTCGTCTAAAATCTGTTTAAATTCTTCAAAGCTATCTACTTTTGTGGTTTTGTCATGTCTAAAGTTAAGAGCTTTTTCGAAAATGCTGTTCTGAATTGTATCTAAAAGATTTACAACATAGTCAACAACCTTATCTTGTTCAACAAATTCTTTTGTTAAGGTGTCACGACGGGCAACTTCAACGGTTCCCTTTTCCAAATCTTTAGGTCCAAGTGCAATACGAACAGGATATCCTTTTAACTCGTATTCGGCAAATTTAAAGCCTGGCTTTAGTGTATCTCTATTGTCGTAGTGAGTTGTTATGCCTTTAGCTTCAAGCTGCGACTTGATTTCATTTACCTTTTTAGAAACTTTTTCAAGTTCCTCGTCAGTCTTGTAAATTGGAATGAATACTACTTGGGTAGGAGCAAGTTTGGGGGGTAATACAAGTCCGTTATCATCTGAATGTGCCATTACTAGGGCACCCATTAGCCTAGTTGATACTCCCCATGAAGTAGCCCAAACATAATCAAGTTTACCTTCTTTAGTTTGAAACTTAACATCGAATGCTTTAGCAAAGTTTTGTCCTAGAAAATGAGAAGTTCCAGCCTGTAACGCTTTTCCGTCTTGCATAAGTGCTTCAATGCAATATGTTTCAAGTGCTCCAGCAAAACGCTCACCTTCCGATTTTGTACCAATAATAACGGGTAATCCCATCCAATTCTGAGCAAAACCTGCGTATACATTAATCATTTTTGTTGTTTCCTCTAAGGCTTCCTCTTTTGTAGCATGAGCAGTATGACCTTCTTGCCATAGGAACTCGGCTGTTCTAAGGAAAAGCCTTGTGCGCATTTCCCAGCGCACTACATTTGCCCACTGGTTAACAAGAATAGGTAGGTCGCGGTACGACTGTATCCAGCCTTTATATGTGTTCCATATTATTGTTTCGGAGGTAGGCCTTACAATAAGCTCTTCCTCAAGTTTAGCATCTTCGTCAACTACTACACCTTTTCCATTCGGATCGTTTTTTAAACGATAATGAGTGACTATGGCACACTCTTTGGCGAATCCTTCAACGTGATCAGCTTCTTTACTGAAGAATGATTTTGGTATAAATAATGGGAAATATGCATTCTGATGACCAGTTGCTTTAAACATATCGTCAAGTTGCCTTTGGATTTTTTCCCAGATTGCATATCCGTAAGGCTTAATAACCATGCAGCCTCTGACTGCTGAGTGATCAGCCAGTCCTGCTTTAACAACAATGTCGTTATACCATTGTGAATAGTTTTCTTCTCTGCTAGTAATTCCTTTTGCCATAGTGCTTATTTGGTATGAATTTTGTTACTTTTTAAGTGATTTTTAAAGATGCAAAGTAAGTAAATAAAACCCTAAATATAAAAAGTCATGGAGGTTGTTATGAAAACTAAACTTAAAATTTTCGCAATTGCTTTATTTGCTGTAATACTGGGCGCTTGCTCAAGTAGCATGCAATTGAGCAAATCAAGTGCGAGTAGGGGTGACGATTTGTACTATAACCCCTCTGAATCGTATACAGAAGAGTCTGCCCCGAAAAGTACTTCAAATACAAGCCTTAAAATTGAAGATCTTGAGCGTAAATATCAAGAAATTCTTGCAAATGACAGTATTGGTAGTGTAGATACACTAGTTTATAAATCTGAAGATAGTGGTAATCCATACCAAAACATTCTATCAACGTCATATCAAGAGTCTTATGAGAGAAGGCTAAAGGGAATGTCTAATCCTAGTTACAGGCTAAACTATTGGACAACGCAATATTCCGACGATTACTGGTATGCAAGTGCCTACGATCCTAGTTTCTACAACATAATTGTTATGGGTAGCGATGTTTGGGTTGAGCCTTATTACATCTCATCAATGTTTGGCTGGCCTCGTTATGGTTTTTCAAGCTACTGGGGTTCACCTTGGTTTGGTCGCTTTTATTCGTATGGTTATTATAGTTTTTACTGGGGGTATGGGTACCCTAGCTATTGGGGGTATTCTAATCCATACTCGTATTGGTATTCTCCTTGGAATAGCTACTATTGGGGCTACAATAACGGATATTGGGATAGTTACTACGGAAATAATTATATTACCAACGCTAACTATCACTACGGACGCAGACCATCACAAGGTACTGTAAGTTCAGGGAATAGACCCACTGTTGGAGATAACACAGTTAACCGCGATAGGCGAAGAGATTTAACTGACAAACAAGTTGTTTTAGGGAATGATCAGGCTCGCGAAAGAAAACCAGGTTCTACCGATCAGGTTTCTACTCGACCTGCTGTTGCAAAAGACCCTAACACAATAAATGCAACACGACCAGTTCGTCAAGAACCCGATCGTAAAGAGGTTAGAGAACCTGTTAGGGGTAACGATAACGCAATTTCTCGTCCAACTCGTGGAAATACAACGATAAACCCTACTAGGGTAAATACAGGTAATCGTGAGGTAAGTCGTGATTATAATCCCACTTACACAAGGCCTAATCCTGCCAATAGCAGTGACTTTAACAAGCCTACTCGCAATTATCCTTCAACAGATGTTGCCCGTCCAAGTTCAAGTAGGCCAAGCCAGCCAGCAGCCCGACCTGCTAGAGGAACAAGTAATCAGAGTTCGGGAAGGTATAGCTCACCTCCGAGGGTAAACTCACCTTCAAGCACAAAGCCAAGTAGGGGGAGTAGCTCAGGGAATAGCAGCGTTTCTTCGCCTTCAAGGAGTTCTGGTGGATCTGTAAGATCAACTCCACCATCGCGATCAAGTTCTGGGTCTAGTTCAAGTTCAAGTTCAAGTAGTAGATCATCGTCAAGTGGATCAAGAACTAGAACTAGATAGTTAGTTTACAATACAATTCAACTTTAGATAGGGAAAGAACTTAGTTACTGTTTTAGCTTAAATACTATTATCCTCCACTAGCTGGTTCTTTACCTATCTTTTGAATTAAGCATTTATTTAAACGTATTTATTTGATATTTAATGTTTTGTAATATTTGTGCGTAAATTTTTATTTAAGTAAAACTTTAAAAAGATGAAAAAAATAATTATATGTCTACTTGTATTTAGCTCCATTGGTGCTTTTGCTCAAGGAGTAGACGATGTCTTTAGGTTATCTAATCAAAATAATGTTTTTGGAACCGCCAGATACGTTAGCCTTGGCGGGGCATTTGGGGCACTAGGTGCTGACTTTACATCGCTTTCAAGTAATCCAGCAGGCTTAGGGGTTTATCGCTCATCGGAGTTTACCATAACACCTACGCTTAAAAATAGAATTAACGATACCAAATACATTGGTTCGGAATATTCCGATTCGCGTACCCGGTTTATGTTTGACAATGTTGGGCTTGTTGCATCGTTCAAAACCATGAAGGAGGAAGAGAATGGTTTAGTTATGGTTAATCTAGGGTTAGGATATAACAGAATAGCTGACTTTTACTCTGAAACTACAGCGCTAGGTGCAAATAGTATTTTCAGTCAATCTATTTTAAGTTCTTTTAAAGATGCTGCTACTTTTGGAGGTACTTCCTATTTTGACTTAACCGAGGCTGATGATTGGGATCCCTATAGAAATACCAATGCATCGTGGGAAGCCATAATGGCTTGGAATACTTTTTTAATAGATACTGTAGTTGGCGATAATAGTATTTTTTTTATTCCACTTCAAGATGGAGATGGAATTAATCAATTGCAATCAATTTCATCTGAAGGAGGAATTGGCGAGTATACATTCTCATTAGGAGCTAACTTTTCAAACAAGCTTTACGCTGGAGCAACAATAGGTTTGCAAAATGTGTATTTTAGGCAAAATATCTTTTATCAAGAATCAGCATTTGATGATAATTCTACAGGTGATTACTATCTTAATAGTATGAACTATAACCAAGACTTAACGGTTGAAGGCAGTGGCGTAAACTTTAAGCTAGGAATAATTTATAGGCCAATACCCGAACTAAGGCTGGGACTGGCTGCTCACACGCCCACATATTATAGCCTCGATGAAACCTATAGTGCAACAATGAGTTCTGATCTTAATATTGGATCCTATTCTGCTGAAACGCCAATTAACGTGTACGATTATAAGATCGAAACGCCCTATAGACTTATTGGCTCAATTGCTTATACCTTTGGTAAAATGGGATTAATTAGCGCCGATTATGAGTATGTTGACTATTCAACCATGCGATTTGGCAAAGGGGGTGATGGATATAGGTTTATTTCAGAAAATGAGGATATAAAGAACCTGTTTACAAGTGCCCATAACTTTCGGGTTGGTGCAGAAGCTTGGATTGGTCAGATGGCCCTTCGTGGAGGATACGCCTATTATGGCAGCCCATATAACGACGATTTGGAACTCTCATCATCAGCAACTAATATTTATTCGGCAGGCTTTGGGTTTAGGGTTGATGATGTTTTTATCGATTGGGCTTACCAAAGAGTTATGTTTGGCGATTCGTATTTGCCTTTTGCTGCATCAAACCAGATTGTGGAGAGGGATGTAAAACAGAATAGGTTTATGCTTACAATAGGGTTTAAGTTCTAGACTAACAATTCATAACACATCCAAAGGAGGCGTTAGCCTCCTTTTTGCATTAAGTGTATTCGTGCATCCATGCCACAATTACATAAAATGTCGATAATAGAGAGATTTGGAATAAACCCATGTTTATGCCCAAAAACCTGAAAATATGGGGTGTGGCTTTGTCCGTTTTGGGGCTCTCTTTTAGCTTGGCTCGAAATACTCCTTAAATCAACAAATGGACTAAAGTACTCTTTATGAAATTCGGATGTTTCTTTAATAGTTACATTTAGATCGAGAATTTGAATTAGGGTTTCAATTATTGCTAAATCATAGTCCCATAAGAATTTCCACTCATTCTCATAGAACGGTTCAATATAATCTCGAATAAACTCAAAATAGGCTGAGTTTTTATAAGCCGATGCAATTGCTCGCCAGTGTTCCCTCCTCCATTTAACAGAATTATCGATTTTAACATCACAAATTTTTGTTCTATTACCGTTTGGTTTTACTACTGGTATTGATAATGAAAGTTTCCCGTTTGCAGAATATATTTCACACCTATTCCTATAGGTTTGCTTGGTATAGGATTCATGCTTTTCTAAATAAATCTCCTTTGCCGAAAGTAGCTGTTTTAAGTAGGTTACAGGAGGAAGGTATGCTATGGAGAGGATAGTTTTGTTCTGAGGCATTGCATCTTTTTCTGCAAAGATATATTCTTAGCTAGCTTTTTTAAAACGTTTCCGGCTATTTGTTAAACAGCAATACGAACAATTAAGCAAAACCTGTGTTTTTTATTTAGAATAATTATAAACTAAATAGTATATGTTTGAGATTAAAATGCCAAAAATGGGCGAAAGTGTTGAGCAGGCCACAATAACAAAATGGTTTGTTAAAGTTGGCGATACCGTTGAAGAAGACGATAACCTACTTGAGATTGCCACTGATAAGGTCGATTCAGAGATACCGTCGCCAGTGGCTGGAACCATAGCCAGCATACTATTTAAAGAGAACGATTTGGTTCCAGTAGGAGAAGTTATTGCAACAATTAATACAGGTAATGAGGAAATTCAAGTTGAAGATAAATCTGTAGAAATGCAAGAAACTCAAAAAGTTGATGAAGAAACGAAGATTTCAGGTAGTAAAACAAAACCGGATGCTATAAAACCGGATGATCGTTTTTATAGCCCATTGGTAAAGAGTATTGCGGCAAAAGAGAATATTTCTTCCGAAGAACTTATTAAAATTAAGGGTTCGGGTAAAGACGGAAGAGTCAGGAAAAACGATATAATTGAATACATAGAGTCTAAAGGTAGCAAACGTCCTAGTGAACAATTTGTGACAGGTGATATTGATGTTACTTCAAATGGTAATATACCTTTATCTGTAAGCGCCGAAGATGAGATTATTGAAATGGATAGGATGCGTAGGCTTATTGCTGACCACATGGTTAAATCGAAGCAAATTTCGCCTCATGTAACCAATATGGTTGAAGCTGATGTTACTGCAATTGTGAAATGGCGTGAAATGATGAAAAAGACATACGAAAGTAAGTACAAAACTAAACTTACCTATATGCCAATTTTTACCGAGGCAGTTGCCAAGGCGCTTCGAGATTTCCCCATGGTTAACTCAAGCGTTAGTGGGAATAACATTATTGTTAAGGGACGAGTAAACATTGGAATTGCAGTTGCAAAGCACGATGGAAACTTAATAGTTCCTGTTATAAAAGATGCTGATAGGTTAAACATCCCAGGTTTAGCCGTTGCTATAAATCAGCTTGCAAGCAACGCACGTGAGAACAAGCTCTCACCGGATGATATTCAGGAGGGCACTTTTTCCATTACCAACTTTGGCTCATTCAGAAATCTCATGGGAACGCCCATCATATCGCAACCTCAAGTTGCCATATTGGCTACAGGATCGATAGAGAAGAAACCAGCCGTAGTTGAGACCGATAATGGAGATATAATAGTTCCGCGTCATAAAATGTTTTTAAGTCTTTCATATGATCACCGAATTGTTGATGGTGCTTTAGGAGGAGCTTTCTTGCGAAGAGTAGCCAATTTCCTTGAGCAATTTGATGCTAATAGAGAGGTTTAAATCGATTAAGTACAATTAGAATACAAATAACTACCATGAAATACATTAAAAGAAACGATAAAGAGTTTGGCATTAAGCAAACCTCAAAAGAAACACTTGAAAAGTGGTTCTACCTTTTATCACTTGGAAGAGCCCTTGACGAGAGGGCGCCAAATTACCTTAAGCAGGCTATTGGGTGGAGCTACCATGCACCTTATGCTGGTCACGATGGTATTCAACTTGCTATTGGGCAGGTATTTAATAGTGAAATAGATCACCTGTTTCCCTATTATCGCGATATGCTTACCGTTTTATCTGCGGGTATGACCGCCGAGGAGATTATCCTAAATGGTATATCAAAGGATACTGACCCTTCAAGTGGAGGGAGGCATATGAGCAACCACTTTGCAAAAGCTGAGCTAAATATTCACAATTCATCAAGTTGTACAGGTAATCACACTCAACAAGCCTCAGGAGTTGGCCGTGCTTTTCAACGCTATAAGCAGAAGGGTGTGGTAATTAGCTCACAGGGCGAATCGTCTGTTTCTGAGGGATACGTCTACGAGGCAATTAATGGTGCATCAAACGAGAAACTACCCGTACTGTTTGTTTTTCAGGATAATGGTTATGGTATTTCAGTGCCTAAAGAGGATCAAACGGCAAACCGGAAAGTTGCAAATAATTTTACTGGGTTTAAAAACCTCAAGATATTCCATTGCAATGGAAAAGATATCTTCGACTCGATGAATACAATGCAGGAAGCCAAACAATGGATTCTCGATAATCAGATGCCAGCAATTGTTCAGGCAAACTGCGTTCGTATTCACTCGCATTCAAATTCCGATAGGCATGAACTTTACCGAGATAAGGGTGAAATGGAGTATGTTCAGAATGCCGATCCACTGGCAAAATTTAAGAGAATGCTAATTCGTTACCAGAGGTTTACCGAAGAGGAACTGAAAAACATTGAGGAAAAGGTTGCCGCTGAAGTAAAGGCTGCACATAAGGCTGCATTGGCGGCTCCCGATCCTAAGCCCGAATCAATTCACAATTTTGTTTTTGCAGATGAGTATAAACCAAGCAAATACCCTACGGGAGAGCATAATCACAAAGGAAATGAGCTTAAGCTAATTGAAGCCATAAATACCACATTGAAAGAAGAATTTAGGTATAACCCCGATACTTTTATCTGGGGGCAAGATATGGCCAACAAGGATAAGGGTGGCATATTCAATGTGTCTAAAGGAATGCAGCAAGAATTTGGAAGAGAGAGAGTATTTAATGGCCCAATTGCCGAGGACTACATTTTGGGAACAGCAAATGGGATGAGCCGATTCTCCGATAAAATTAGGATTGTTGTTGAAGGAGCCGAATTTGCCGATTACTTTTGGCCAGCCATGGAGCAGTATGTTGATTCGGCTCATGATTACTGGCGATCGAACGGGAAGTTTGCTCCCAATGTCACAATCCGACTTGCGAGTGGCGGGTATATTGGAGGAGGCTTGTACCATTCGCAATCCATTGAGGGATCATTAGCCAGCATACCTGGTGTGCGTATAGTTTACCCCTCGTTTGCCGATGACGCTGCTGGCTTGCTCCGAACTAGTATGCGATCAAAAGGAATGACGCTCTTCCTTGAACCAAAAGCGCTATACAATTCGCCAAAAGCAGCTACTCCAATTCCCGATGAGTTTGAGGTACCCTTTGGAAAGGCTAGGGTTAGGAGAGAAGGAGAACATTTAAGCATGATAACCTTCGGAAATACAACTCACATGTGCCTCGAGGCAGCAGATGCACTAGAAAAAGAACATGGAATTTCTGTGGAAGTTGTTGATATTCGCTCAATAGTACCGCTTGATACCGAAACTATTTTGTCGTCTGTAATGAAAACAAGTAAGGCTCTAGTGGTTCACGAAGATAAAGTTTTTGGTGGCTTCGGAGGAGAGATTGCTTCAATTATTGCCGAGAGTGCATTTGAATATCTCGACGGACCAGTAAAACGAGTTGGAGCAGCTTTTACACCAGTAGGGTTCAATCGGATACTCGAATCTGCAATCCTGCCTAATACTCAAAAGATACTTAATGCAGCATTAGATCTTTACAAGTATTAATGTTTTAATGGAATATTAATTTGGATATCAAGTTTCAGATACACTAAGCTATAACACAAGGTGAGTGTTTAAAAATTTCTGAATAGCTTTTTGAAATGAAGACAACACCTGACCAAAAACAACATGTAATAGGATGAAAACAGCAATAGTATATAGCCATAAGGCAACAAAAACATCAAAGGCTGCAAAAATGATCATCGATGCTTTGAAACTGAAGCAAATAGATGACATTGATGTAGAAAATTTGGATGTAAAAAAGCTATCGAAATACGATTTGATACTTCTCGGGTCTCCAAGTTGGTTCGATGGTGAATTAGCAGTTTATTGGGACGAACTTGTTCCTGAGATTGAAGATACTGATTTCTCAAAAACATATGTTGCCATATTTGGCAATGCAGATCAGGTTAATTATCCCGAAAATTTTGGTGATGCAGTAGGGATTTTGGCTGATGTTTTTCAGAGTTGTGGAGCAAAATTAATTGGAATGACCACAATTGAGGGATATACATTCGATTCATCGCGAGCTTTACGAGAGGGCTTATTTACTGGGTTGATTCTCGATTTTGAAAACCAATTAAAACTTAACAAAGAAAGAATTAGCAATTGGGCAAGAAATGTGCTTCAAGAAGTAAACCAATAGGGGCAATCGTATAACACATAATTATTTCAACTTTTTGATTGAGCGCTTAAAATATTTTACATAAAGAGTATTTCGGGTTTGCTAATTCGCTTCATTAGTTGTAAATTTGTTAATGTTACTATAAGAAGAAGAAAATAATTATAACCTATTTGAAAGCAACATGGAAGTACTAAACATTAAAGGATCTCACGAAACACCCGAGGTGATTTTCGACAAGGACAATGCAATATTCTCAATTACTGGAAAATCGTTACCCGAGGATGTTAAAGAGTTTTATAACCCTTTAATTAAATGGGTTGAAGAGTATTCTGAATCGCCTAATCCTGAAACCATTCTTAAGGTAAAAATGGATTACTTTAATACAGCATCTTCAAAAATGCTCCTCGAAATTTTTGAGAAGTTTAAGGATATGCTCGATGCAGGGCATAAGGTATCCATTGACTGGTATTATCAAGAAGATGATGAGGATATGCAAGATGCAGGAGAGGATTATGCCGATATAGTTGAGGTGCCTTTTAATTTCATTAAATATCAACCTATAGCACAATAGCCAAAATGTGCTATTGTGTTTTATTAAAGCAAGCATGAGGGTTATTGATATTCCGCCAACAGAAATTACACCTAAGGTTATTTTAGATAAGGATAACGGTATTTTTTTAATTCAAGGGAAATGCTTGCCCGAGGATGTGAAGAGTTTCTATAACCCGGTTATAGAATGGTTTGACGAGTATAGGGAAAATCCTAATGATTTAACCAACATAGTGCTTGACTTTGATTACTTTAACACAGCATCCTCTAAAATGATTTTGATAATCCTCTCAAAACTCAGAGATTTGTACCGGTTAGGAAAACAGGTAGAGGTTACATGGATGTTCCCAATGTACGACGCTGAACTTTCCGAAGCGGGAGAGGAGTTTTCTGATTTGCTAAATATACCTTTTAACTTTGTACCTAAAGTAGAAAAGCCACAATAACATTATATCTAATATGAAAAAATTACATATAAAGCCTCGTAAAGATTCGCCCGAAATTATATTCGATCCTGATAATAACCAATTTAAAATTAAGGGTATTTGCCACCCTGAAAATGTTACCAAGTTTTTTCAACCTGTAATGGACTGGCTTGAAGAGTATAAGCAATACATTGAAAAATCTAAAACCTCTAATGAAATTAAACTGATAATATTTTTTAGGTATTTTAATTCTGCAACTTATAAGTACTTAATTACCCTTTTGCAAAAATTTTATGAGTTTACCGATGTAGGATGCTCATTGCACGTTGATTGGTACTATGAAACAGATGATGAAGAAATGAGAGAGTCAGGCGAGGAACTATTCGAATTTAGCGGTTTAAAAATACCTCATAAATGCATTGAATCTCCCTTCAGCTAAGTATTACCCCACATAAACGAAAAAAAGCAGCCTATTTGGCTGCTTTTTTGTGATTCAGCTGGGGCTCGAACCCAGGACCCCATCCTTAAAAGGGATGTGCTCTACCAGCTGAGCTACTGAATCGTTCTTCATTACATTTTTTGTGATTCAGCTGGGGCTCGAACCCAGGACCCCATCCTTAAAAGGGATGTGCTCTACCAGCTGAGCTACTGAATCAAAACTGAAAAAAAAAGGACTTTAACGTCCTTGCGTTAATCTTAATATACTGATTATAAGACACCTTTTGTTTATGCTTAAAACTTCAAAAGCGCTGCAAAACTAATGCTTTTTATCGTTTTACACAAGCATAATGAGTATTTTTTTGGTTTTTTTTCAACCCACTCAAAGAATGATATTAGTACATAGGTTTTTATGAATAGTGAAACCTGCAAAATAATTTTCAAAAAAAATATCAAACTCTGTTACATTTTGTGTAGCTAATCGTCATTAGTATGTAAGCCGCGGTAAATTTCAAACTTTTAAATGTCTATATGCTATGAAAACAACACTTATGCTAATTTTTACATTTTTTATCTCTCTTGGTTTCTCTTTTAGCCAATCCACTATTGATAAAACATTTGCTAAGTATTCAGGTCAGCCCGGATTCACCTCAGTTTCAATATCTCCAGAACTATTCAAGCTAATTTCATTAGTTGATGATAAGGATGAAGATCTTAAGATGCTGTCAGAGAAAATAGTTTCGCTAAAGATTTTAGTATCAGAAGATAAGGTAGTTGGTTTTACCAATGAAGTAAGAGAATACGTTTCGGGCATGAACTACAAAAGCATTATGCAGGTAATTGATGGCAGCCAAAAAATCGACTTTTACGCCAAAGAAGATGGTGGAACAATTACAGATTTAATTATGCTTGCCATTGATGGTTCCGAAGAAATTATGCTTTCATTATCCGGCAGCTTTAAATTGGACGAGTTAGCAAACTTGGGGAAATCATCGGACAACTCAGGGGTTAATGGTTTAACTATGCTTAAAAACCTAGAGAATAATAGTTTTTAGATTAACTTAGCACTCCTAGGCCAAGAGGGTTTGGGAGTGCCTTTAATACATCATGATTATGAAACGAATATCATTGCTAATTGTAGCCCTAATGGCAGGACTAACGCTACTGCAAGCCTGCTCAAAGCAACAAGTTGAGCCCGATGTAAAATCTGCTCGTAAAGTATTGAAAAATGAAGATATAAGGGCAATTACCCTTCCTGGTTTTTTTGTTCGATACGTTATGCTATTCGATAAAGAACTACGACAATTTACTAGTAGTCTTAAAGATGTTTCATCGGTTACGTTTGCCTTATCGAACAGCAGCCATGCTGAGTATGCATTCAATCGCGTAAACAATAAACTTAAGCATAATAGCTTCGAAGACCTTCTTGAGGTAATCGATTCCGATGCTAAAATCGCAATAAAACAGCGAAAAGATGATAACACAATTGAAGAAATAGTGCTTTTGGTGAACGATGACGAATCGTTTATTTGTATGGCTATTAAGGGACGCATTAATGAGGATGAGCTGCGGAGTCTGGTTGCAAAATTTGCAAATAAGAGCAAAATAAACGTTAATCCAGTATAGTATTGTTTATTAATTGTAGCCTTTGATAAATGGACGAGCAATACTTTAAAGAAAAAATTTTACCCCTTAGCCCGCTGATGTATAGTATCTGTTTTAAAATACTAAGGGATGAGAGTGAAGCTAAGGATTGCATTCAAGATGTTTTCTATCAGCTTTGGGCGACAAGGGAAAAATTACAATCAATTAGGAGTATTGAGGCTTTTGTTAGAACGATAACCAGAAACAAATGCCTTGATAGGATTAGGCTACAAAAGAAAAAGTTGACAATAGAGCAAAGCGGAGTTAACAACATTGCTCAGGTTGAGTTTTCAGGTGTTGATAATACTGAAGAGAAAATGATTAAGGTTAGGGAAGCCATTACTACCTTAAGCGAAATACAACAAAAGGTTTTTATTATGCGTGATTTTGATCAAATGAGTTTTAACGAAATTGCCGCTGAACTGGGAATAATACCTGATAATGTTAGGGTGTACTTATCGCGAGCAAGGAAAAGTATTAGAGAGCATATTTTAACAACTAAACAAGGTAACTCATAGTAGTATTATGGAAGAGAAAATAAAAGTTTTGCTTAATAAGTACTATAATGGAGAAACTACGCTAGATGAGGAGCGTTTGCTTAAGCAATTTTTTGCTAAAAACATTGTCCCTGAATCGTTAGAAGCCGATAAAGAGCTGTTCCTTGTACTTGCCGAAAAACATCATACCGATGATTTAGCAATTGAACAAGGTATTTGGTTAGACGTTGAGAAATGGAAAAATACAGAAATTAAACGCAAAAGGTTCTATAATCGATTAGCGGTGGCCTTATCTTCAGCAGCTACCATTGCTATTGCAATTGGCTTAACATTTTTCCTAATCCAACAAAATCAAACAGAAAAGTATGTCGATACTTTTGAGGATCCTCAGCTAGCACTACAGGAAACACAAAGGGTTTTAGCGCTTGTTGGTTCAAAAATAGCTGATGCAAAGCATGGGCTACAGCCTTTAAATCATCTGCAAAAACCAGCCGATTCCTTTAGGTCGTTCAGTAAAGTGGCTGAAAGCATGGATTACTTTAGCAAAATTGAGAGCATTTCAAAACCAGAAGAGTTGCCCTATGTTGGCAAAATGTTTAAAGTTTCTGAAACTGAATAAATTTATTATAATCGTACTTTTAAAAAACAAACAAAATGAAAAGAGCTATTGTCTCAATACTATTCATGGCACTCACAAGTCTAGTGCTAGCGCAAAATTCACCAGTCGATAAGCTATTTGAAAAGTACTCGGGAAAGGAAGGGTATACTTCGGTATACATTTCCGAATATATGTTCACTCTATTTTCTTCGATGCAAACTGATGACAAAGAGTTTGATGAAGCAATTAGCGGATTGTCAAGCATTAAAATTTTGGCAACTGAAAATCCTAAGATAGGGGTTAACTTTTACGATGAAATAATGAGGGAACTCCCTAAAAAGGATTACAAGGAGCTAATGGTAGTGAAAGAAAAGGATGAGCATTTAACATTTTTGGTGAAGGATGTACAAGGTAAAATTGTTGAACTCCTACTTGTAGGTGGCGGAAACGATAATGTGCTAATCTCAATACAAGGGAAAAATATTGATTTAAAGCATATTGCCAAAATCTCGCAATCCATGCAAATTGATGGGTTAGATGCATTGGAAAAAATGGAAGAATAACCTCGTCGTTCTGTTTTTTCGATTTATAGTGATTGGATTAGCCAAAATCTCTATAGATTTGCAGCTAATTCAATTCTGCTAAAATGGATTCAACCTTTTTCGAGAGCGCATTGTACCTCTATGTAGTTTTGCCACTACTAATATTTGTTGCTAGGATTATCGATGTTTCTCTTGGAACCATGCGAATAATCTTTGTGTCGAAAGGCCAACGTTTATTAGCCCCTTTACTTGGTTTTTTTGAGGTTTTTATCTGGATAATTGCGATTGGACAGATAATGAGCAATCTTAACAATTTTGCATGCTATTTTGCGTATGCAGCAGGTTTTGCAACAGGCAACTGGGTTGGAATGAGACTAGAGGAGCATTTAGCCATGGGAAACCTTATTATTAGGGTTATTGCATCGAAGGATGGAAATTTACTAGTTAAAAAGCTTAACGAGAATGGTTATGGCGCTACAATGGTTGAAGGTGAGGGGAGCATGGGCAGGGTTCATTTAATATACTCAATTGTTAAACGAACAAACCTTGCCGAAGTAATTGGCGTAATTGAGCAGTTCAACCCAAAAGCTTTTTTCTCCATTGAAGATATTCGTAAGGTAAACTCTGGTATATTTCCAGCAAAATCTCCAATCCGAAAGCTAAACCCATTTAAGCGCTGGCGAAAGGGGAAGTAGTTGTAGCCACGTTGTTCCTACTGATGCTGTTCGCGTAGTAAATCTAATATCGTTTTTACAGGGTTGAAGGTTACCAACGGAACCTCAACAAAAATTGTATTCCAGTTGGCCATTGCCCCATTCCAAAGCCCAGGAAGTTCTTGAACCATAATTTCTTTCCCTTGCAAACTTTTAGCAGTAATAAATCCCGTTTTCGGATTGGTATAGTTTAGCAGGTTAAATTTTTGCCCATCAACATTATTTATTCCACATACCAAATCTACAGGGTTAAAGTGAGTCGACTGCCCAAAAACCTTCTTTTGCCTTGGGTTGCTCATATCTACCTGCGACGATTCAATAATTTGAAGCGACACTGTTCCATCGGGATTTGTGGTCCAAAAAGGGCCACCACCAGGTTCACCCTCATTCTTTACCATGCCGCATACTCTTAAAGGCCTACAAAGTTTTTCAAGCAGATACTGTTTAAGGGTATCATGGTTGCTTGTTTCTAAGCCTGAGGGTGGTAGGGTGCACAGCTCGTTAATGGTAAACTCAAGCACTTCGTTTAGGAATTCAATGCTACTGTTTTCTTCTCCCTGTAGTATGCTAATGTAGTCGAAAATTATACTCTGATAGCTAATAAGCAATCCAGCAAGAGCCTTTTTGTACAGAACAGTTTGAGGTTTAAGCCTATCGGGAACAACATTATCAATATTTTTAATGAAGATTATGTCGCTCGATAAATCGTTTAGGTTCTCAATCAGCGCACCGTGTCCACCTGGGCGCAGCAACAAATTCCCTTGATTATCCCTTATGGGTTCAAGTTTTGCATCAACGGCAATAATATCTGTACTTTTCTTTTGCTCAGAGAAAGATATGTTAAGATTAACCCCGTACTCAGTTGAGATGTTTTCAACCTTTTCGCTTAAAAGCTGTAAAAAACCTTCCTTGTGCTCGGGCGATACGGTTAGGTGAATGCAAACGCTATTGTCGGGTTTTCGTGCGTATTGCGTGCCTTCAACTATATGTTCTTCAAATGCAGTTCTGGTTTCCGACTCATACGTATGAAACTTTATTAACCCTTTAGGAAGTGAACCATAATTTAATCCATCTTCATTAAGTAAAGCATCAATTATTGGTGTATAGTTCTCTTTTTTAGTTAATTCGTCAATTGAGTAGCCTTTGTTTTCCAATTCCTTTTTTAGCTCGGTAAAAAATGGGAAAAGGGAAAGCTTAGAGATAAAGCTGATTGTAGCTTCGTTAATCGTTTCAGTAACCTTAAATTCGGCCAAATCCTTAAACATGCGAGTAGCAGCACCCGAGGCAGGAACAAACTTTTGCCTTTCGCCATCGTAGCTCTTGTAAATCTCAATTAAATCATCAACCTCGCTAGTTTCAAGCTTAATAATGCCGTCGTTAATTGTTGCAGCCTTAACCAGATCAATGGGCGGGAATCCGTTCTTGAAGTTTTCTAACTGGTCTTTTAGTTGATCTATACTAATTCCATGCTGCTTTAATTGCAAGGTATCTTTTTCTGAAAGCATTGTCTTTAGGGTTTGTTTTGGCGTAAGTTTAATAAATATGAAAGAATTGAGAGGGCAAATATCGTTAATTTTTTTGCCTTTGCTAACTTAGCAAAGCTAATTACCCATTAATAATTGGAGTGTGATGAGAGAAGGTAAAGATGTAAATGTGGTGACCTTAGGATGTTCGAAAAATGTTGTCGATTCGGAGTATCTGCTAAAGCAGCTAAAAGTGAATGGGTGGAATATCCAGTTCGACTCAAACGATACCTCAGCGCGTACGGTAATAATTAATACCTGTGGCTTTATTGCCGATGCAAAGGAGGAGTCTATCGATACAATACTATCGTATATTGATGCTAAGCGTAACGGCATGGTTGATAAAGTTTATGTAATGGGTTGTTTGTCGCAGCGTTATAAAGATGACTTGGAAAAGGAAATCCCTGAAGTAGATGGTTTTTTTGGAGTAAATCATCTTCAAGAAATACTAAACAAGCTGAATGCAGAATACTCTGAAAGTAGCGCTAACCTACGCGAAATTACAACGCCAAAACACTATGCTTATCTAAAAATATCGGAGGGTTGTAATTGGAACTGCGGATTTTGTGCAATTCCATTAATTAGAGGAAAGCATATTTCTAAACCCATAGAAGAACTTGTTGTTCAAGCCGAGGATTTGGTTAGGAGAGGAGTAAAAGAGCTAATGCTAATAGCGCAAGACTCAACCTTTTATGGCAAAGATATTTATGGCGAAAGACGAATTGCCCATTTAATAAAGGAATTAAGCCAAATTGAGACTTTGGAGTGGATTAGGGTACACTATACCTACCCAGCACAATTTCCTCTCGATTTGCTAGCAGAAATGGCCAGCAATCCTAAGGTTTGCAAGTATATCGATATCCCTTTCCAGCACATTAGTTCAAATATGCTTAAAACAATGAAAAGGAGGATTACTCGTGATCAGACTCTAAAGCTGATTTCTAAAATACGAGAAATTGTTCCTGATGTGGCAATAAGAACAACGCTACTTGTTGGGCATCCGGGTGAGACTGAAAAGGATTTTGAGGAGCTCATGCAATTTGTCGAATGGGCAAAATTTGACAGGCTAGGCGTGTTTGCCTATTCCGAAGAGGAGGGAACTGCCTCGGCAAATTTACCTGATACGGTTAGCGAAACAGTTAAGCAGAGTAGGGTAGACCAAATTATGGAGTTGCAAAGTTCAATTTCGCTTGCAAAGAATAAAGCAAGAATTGGGAAAACCTATAAGGTGATAATTGATAGGCTTGAGGGCGAATGGGCTGTTGGCCGAACCCAGTACGATTCGCCTGAGGTTGATCAGGAAGTGCTTATTAAGCATACAGAAGAAGATGGAATTACCGAAGGCGATTTTGTGAATTGCATCGTAACATCTGCCGAAGAGTATGATTTGTTTGGTGAGCTAGCATAAAAAACCAGCAAGCATTGAAACGAAAAATTTCATACTTGCTGGCTAAAAAGAGGTATAATCTATTTTACAATTTCGTTTAGCTTGGCAATTGCAGCTTCGTAGTTTGGTTCGTTGCCAATTTCAGGCACAAGTTCAACGTACTTAACAATATCATTTTCATCAATTATTACAACACCTCTTGCCAACAGCCTTAGCTCATCGATGTAAAAACCGTACTTGTTGCCAAAATCCATATCCTTATGGTCCGATAGTGGCATAAGATTATCAATCCCCTCGGCTCCGCAGAAGCGCTTAAGCGCAAAGGGTAGGTCAGCCGATAGGGCAATAAAAGCTACTTTATCCCCAAATTTTGCGGCTTCTTCGTTAAACTTTCGGGTTTGCATTGAGCAAACACTTGTGTCTATCGATGGGAAAATGGATAAAAGCTTAACCTTCCCAGCAAAGCTATTTAATGATATGGGCTGAAGTGATCCGTCAATGCTGGTAAAGCCTTGTGCTTTATCGCCTACTTTTACCAGATTGCCTTTTAGCGTTACAGGGTTTCCTCCAAATGTTATTTTATTGCTCATAGTGAAATTTTTAAAGTTGTTTTTATACTGATATAACAGATCATTGTGGAAAATGTTTGACTAAGTATTGATTGTACTGGTAAAATTATAAATAATAAAAAACGCCCCATAATTGGAGCGCTTTTTTCTATGCGTTTTCGGAATCGGAGCTAACCTCTTCCTTTTCATCCTTCTTTTTAATCTTTATGGTTATTTCATCGGTTTTTTTGCTGTAACCTACCTGAATGGTGTCGCCCACTTGAATTTCACTTTTAATTATCACCTCGGCCATTTCGTCTTCAAGGTACTTTTGTATGGCTCGTTTTAGTGGTCGTGCACCATACTGAACGTCGTAGCCCTTTTCAGCAACAAAATCTTTTGCTGAGTTAGTTAGCTGGATGTTATAGCCCAGGTTATGTATCCTTTCAAATAGACCTTTAAGCTCAATATCTATGATTTTATGAATGTTCTCACGGGTTAACGAGTTGAACATAACAACATCGTCAATACGGTTAAGGAATTCGGGGGCAAAAGCTTTTTTAAGCGCTTTCTGAATTACGCTTTTAGCGTAATCGTTAGATGCCGATTCGGTAGTCGATCGGAAACCAACACCTCGTCCAAAGTCTTTAAGCTCCCTAGTGCCAATGTTTGAAGTCATTATGATGATAGTATTCTTAAAATCTACTTTTCGGCCAAGGCTATCGGTTAGCTGTCCTTCGTCAAGTACCTGAAGCAGAATATGGAATACATCGGGATGAGCCTTTTCAATCTCATCAAGTAAAACAACCGAATAGGGCTTTCGTCTTACCTTTTCGGTAAGCTGTCCCCCTTCTTCGTACCCAACATAGCCGGGAGGTGCGCCAATTAGCCTCGACACGGAGAATTTCTCCATGTATTCACTCATGTCAATTCGAATAAGGTTGTCGGTTGTGTCAAAAAGATACTTGGCTAAAACTTTTGCCAGTTGGGTTTTACCAACACCAGTTGGGCCAAGGAATACGAATGTTCCAATAGGTTTGTTAGGATCCTTTAAACCGGCTCGGTTACGCTGAATTGATTTTACAATTTTATTTATGGCTTCATCTTGTCCAATAACAACGCCCTTAAGCTCTTCGCCCATTTTAAGCAAACGGGTGCCTTCAGCTTGGGCTATACGTTGAACGGGTACCCCCGTCATCATGGCAACAACTTCGGCAACCTTTTCGTCATCAACAATTTCACGATGCTTAATAAGCTCGCGTTCCCATCGCTGTTGCTCTTTCTCAAGCTGCTCAAGAAACTGTTTTTCTCTGTCTCTGAAGCTGGCTGCCGATTCAAAGTCTTGATTTTTAACTGCTTTTAGTTTTTCTGCTTTTGCCTCTTCAATTTGCTTCTCAAGGGTTAATATTTTTTCGGGTACTTTTATATTTGATATATGTACTCTCGAGCCAGCTTCGTCGAGTGCATCGATGGCTTTATCAGGAAGATGTCTGTCGGATATATAGCGCATGGTTAAGTTAACGCATGCGTTAATAGCTTCTGGGGTATACGAAACGTTATGGTGATCCTCATATCGTTCCTTAATCTTATTCAGAATTTCGATCGTTTCATCAGGCGAGGTAGGTTCAACCATAACCTTTTGGAAACGTCTCTCCAGTGCCCCGTCTTTTTCAATATGTTCGCGATATTCGTCAAGTGTAGTGGCGCCAATGCACTGTAACTCACCTCTTGCAAGAGCAGGCTTTAGCATATTTGCTGCATCGAGTGAGCCTGTTGCTCCTCCAGCACCTACAATGGTATGTATTTCGTCAATAAATAGGATTACATCATTTGTTTTTGAGAGCTCGTTTAGAATGGCTTTCATTCGCTCCTCAAACTGTCCTCTATACTTTGTTCCGGCAACAATTGAGGCCAAATCAAGGGTAACAACACGCTTATTGAATAGTATTCGAGATACTTTTCGTTTTGCAATACGGAGAGCCAAGCCTTCGGCAATTGCAGATTTTCCAACACCTGGTTCGCCAATAAGTATAGGATTATTCTTTTTTCGACGGCTAAGGATTTGAGCAATTCGCTCAATTTCTCGCTCTCGCCCAACAATCGGGTCTAGCCTGTTTTCCTCAGCAGCCTTAGTTAGGTCAATGCCAAAATTATCGAGTACAGGTGTGTCGCTAGCAGGTTTTCCAGGCGTTTGCTGTGGATTGCGTTGCGAGCCAAAAGAGCGTTCATCATCCTCATCGGAGAATTCAGCTTTGGCTTCAATAATTTCGGGTTTAAGTTCGGCTTTCACGGTAAAGTAGTCTATGTTGTTCTCACCAAGTATTTGGGTTACAATGCTATTCTCGTCCTTTAGTATAGCCAAAAGCAAATGAACTGTACTTATTGTATCGCTTTTAAGCTCACGGGCAACTAGGGTTACTAGTTTAAGTACTCGTTCAGCATCCTTAATTAAGGGGATACTGTCGGGATCAATTGTGTTGCTTTTATTATCAGAACTACGGATCTCGGCTTCAATTAACTTCTTAGTTTCAGCCAAATCCAATCCTAACTCCAAAAGGATATTTATGGCTGTTCCTTCACCATCGCGAAGAATCCCAAGGAAAAGATGTTCAGTTCTGATAGTTTGATTACCCAATCGTACGGCTTCTTCTCGGCTGTAGCCCAGTACTTCTTTTATTTTATTTGAATATTTATAGTCCATAAATGCATGAAAAAATTCGTTACTAAAGTAATATAGAATAACAGAAATACCAACTGATTGTTCTCAATTTATGCAATAATTACAGTAGTTTAATTAATGAATACATAAAAAATATGGCCTTGAAATATGTTGATAAATACTCATAAAAAAGTTCAGAGATTATCTAATAAAATGGTAAATTAGCGGGTTAATTTTTTAAAGCAAAGTGCTTCAAAATGAAATCTTTTGTTAATACCAAAAATATTTTGTAAATGTTAGAAGATAAGAGAGTTAAAGCGGTAAATATTGAGGAGGAGATGAAGACAGCTTACATTGATTATTCAATGTCGGTTATAGTTTCAAGAGCACTTCCTGATGTGCGAGATGGGTTAAAGCCAGTTCACCGTAGGGTGCTGTTTGGCATGTCGGGTTTAGGCCTCAGTTCAGGAAAGAGCTACAAAAAATCAGCTCGTATAGTTGGGGAGGTACTTGGTAAATATCATCCTCATGGTGATAGTTCCGTTTATGATGCCATGGTTAGGATGGCTCAAGTATGGTCATTGCGGTATCCTTTGGTAGAAGGACAGGGAAACTTCGGCTCTATAGATGGCGATAGTCCTGCAGCCATGCGTTATACCGAAGCACGTTTAATGAAAATTGCAGATGATGTACTTGGCGATTTGGAGAAAAATACGGTTGATTTAAGGCTAAATTTTGACGATACACTTGAAGAGCCAGTAGTTCTGCCAACCAAAATACCGTTACTTCTAGTGAATGGAGCATCAGGTATTGCAGTTGGTATGGCTACTAATATGCCTCCACATAACCTTTCCGAAGTTGTAGATGCAACTTGTGCGTATATTGATAATCCTGAAATTGATATCGAAGAGCTTATCAAGTACGTTCATGGTCCCGATTTTCCAACAGGTGGAATAATATATGGCATTCAGGGCATTAAGGATGCCTATAGAACGGGTAGAGGAAGAGTTGTTATCCGTTCTAAAACTGAGGTTGAGCAAACTGAAACCGGAAGAGCAAAGATAATCGTATCGGAAACGCCTTACATGGTGAATAAAGCGGATATGATTAAAAAAATTGCCGATTTAATTAATGAGAAGAAGATAGAAGGCATTAGCTACATAAACGACGAATCGGATAGACAAGGAACCCGAGTTGTAATAATCCTCAAAAAAGAGGCAGTTGCAAATGTGGTGCTAAATAACCTCTTTAAGCAAACACAGCTTCAATCAACTTTCTCAATTAATAACATTGCCCTGGTCGATGGTCGTCCGCGATTGCTTAACCTTAAAGATCTAATCCATCAGTTTGTTAAGCATAGGCACGAAGTTGTTATACGTCGAACAAAGTACGAGTTAGATCAGGCCGAAAAACGAGCGCATATATTAGAAGGCCTCTTAATTGCTATTGATAATATTGATGAGGTAATTGCCATAATTCGTGCTGCGCAAACTCCAGATGAAGCAAGAGAGAAGCTAATGGAACGCTTTGGTTTAAGTGAGGTGCAATCCAGAGCTATTATCGACATGCGCTTAAGAAGTTTAACTGGACTTGAGAGAGATAAAGTTAAAGAAGAGCATGCCGAGCTTCTGAAAATGATTGAGCATTACAAAAATGTATTGCAAGATAAAACCTTGCAGATGGGCATTATTAAAGATGAGCTAATTGAGGTAAAACAGCGTTATGGTGATGAGCGCAGAACTCAGATTATACCCGATGCAGAAGAGTTTAACCCCGAAGATTTTTATGCTGATGATGATGTTGTCATCACCATCTCGCACCTTGGTTACATTAAAAGAACGCCATTAACTGAGTATCGTCTGCAGGCTAGGGGGGGAGTTGGCACAAAAGGATCAGCAGCGCGTGACGAAGACTTTATAGAGCATTTATTTGTTGCCTCAATGCATAATACAATGCTCTTCTTTACCGAGAATGGAAGATGCTTTTGGCTAAAGGTTTACGAAATCCCTGAGGGCACAAAATCCTCTAAAGGAAGGGCAATACAGAACCTAATTAACATAGAACCCGAAGATAATGTTAAGGCATATATCAATGTTAAAAAGCTAAATGATGAAGAATATGTGAGGAACAATTTCATCATTCTGTGTACAAAGAAAGGCACTGTTAAGAAAACTTCACTTGAGGCATATAGCCGTCCTAGGCAAAATGGAGTGATTGCTATTACGGTTAAAGAGGGCGATCAGCTGCTGGAAGCATGCCTGACCGATGGCAGCTGCGATATGATGCTTGCTGCTAAAAATGGAAAAGCAATACGATTCCCCGAAAGCCTTGTTCGTCCAATCGGCAGAACGGGTGGAGGAGTTAGAGGTATCTCCCTAACATCCGATGATGAAGTGGTTGGCATGGTTTGTGTGAATAAAGAGGAAAACACTGATATTCTTGTAGTTTCGGAAAAAGGATACGGAAAGCGTTCCGATATTGAGGACTACCGAATTACCAATAGGGGAGGTAAAGGTGTAAAAACTATTAATATCACCGAAAAAACAGGAAAGCTAATTGCCATGAAAGGTGTAACCGACGATAATGATCTCATGATTATTAACAAAAGCGGCATAACCATAAGATTGGCAGTTTCGCAAGTTCGTATAGCAGGAAGGGCAACACAAGGAGTGAGGCTAATTAACCTTCGAAATGGCGACTCAATAGCCGCAGTGGCAAAGGTTGATGCTGATGATGAGGAGAATATTGAGATTGCAGATCAGAATATAGCTGATGAGACTATTATTAACGAAGAAGATATGTCAGAACAATAGATATTTTAAATACTAAATCTTAAAATGAGAATTATGAAGAGAATTTTTTTAATCCTACTATCTGCATTTGTGACACTTTCAGCATACTCACAAATGTCAAGTCAAGTGAACTACAGCTCACTTGAAAAGAAGATTGATAAGAGCAATTCCGAAATTGAGCATCCCAAAAAATCAACTAAGTATAAAACGTGGTTAAAACGTGGCGATTTGATGCTTGAGGTATACGATGCAATGGTCCTAAGCGCAACAAATGGAATGAATGTTAATGAGTTCCAGATTATTGTTGGAATGCCTATTGATAAGGTTGAAGAAAGTATTAACGACCAACTTGTGGTTAAGCATGTTATGGAAAGAACAAATTTTTATTTCATAGATCAGAGCCTAGCATATTGGGAGTTTACTAAACCACTAGTAGAAAATCCACTAGATATTGCATATACAAGCTATTTGAAGACTCTGGAAATAGATGAAAAGGGAAGATCAGCAGGACAGGTTAAAGAGGGGTTGAATAAGCTGAAGTATTACTATATTGGTGAGGGCTCTTCAAAATACACCAAGAAGGATTATGTAAAATCACAAGAAGCTTTTGCGAAGGCTATTGAAATTGGCGAAATGTCTTTAGTTAACTATGTTGATTCAGTTGTTATTTATTATACTGGCTTATCAGCTCAGTTGGCCAATAATTACAATACTGCTATTGATTATTATGAAAAGGCATTGGAGTACGATGTGACAATGGATGGGAATATTTACTATAACATTTATGAGGCATATTCATCAGCTGATAATGCAGACGAAGGTCTCAAATATCTTGAAGAAGGCTTTATTAAGTTTCCAAAAAACCAAACAGTTTTATACGGATTAATAGATTACTATTTGAAAAGAGGAGAGAATCCTGATAAAGTAATTGAATATATTGACAAAGCTTTGGAGTCGGATGAGAACTATTCACTTTATTTTGCCAAAGGAACTGTTTATGACAAATTGGAAAATTATGAATCTGCAATCGAGTCATATAAAAAGTCAATTGAGTTGAAACCTGATTATTTTGATGCTGTTTTCAACCTTGCTGCTCTTTACTTTAACCAAGGTGTTAAATTCTTAGAGGAAGCTAATAAAGTTCCAGCTAGAGAGGTTGAAAAATATGACGCACTTATTGAGAAGTCAAATGCCGAATTTAGAAAAAGTATACCTTACATGGAACGTGCTCTAGAAATTCAACCTGATAATCTGCCTACGCTAGAATCACTTAGAAACTTATACTTTAGGTATAGAAATGAAAGTGATGAGATGATGAAGAAATACGAAGAGGTTAACGCAAGATGGGATGAATTAAAAGAATAGGTTATTAAATAAATAGAAGGGCATAAGTTGCCCTCTATTTTCAAAACGCATATTTAACATAATATGGATTATATGACATTAAGACCTGTGCTGAAATATATTGCTCTACCTATAAAACAACCCATGAAAAAATATAGTTTTTTTATAGAAAAAAATGAGTTTAATAGTTTTACTGTACTGACTAAAATATATATTTGCTAAGAATTTAAAATGAACATTGTAAAGTATAAACAATTGTAATTTATGAATAAAAAGAAACTGGTAATCAGCTATAAGAATTTGTCACCCGAAATACTCGCTCTGGTTAAAAAGAAATATCCGTTCGGCTATACCGACCATGTAATTAAGGTTACTAAGCCAAATAACGAATTCTTTCATGCAATAACGCTTGATACCGATGAAGCTAGTTATCTTATAAAAGTAAATGTTAAAATTGATACTAAGCCAAAAGATGATGACGAAGAGAAAGGTTTCTTTAGCGATTCAGATAGCATAGGAACCGAATCCGATTCATTCCCTGACGATATTGAAGATGATCAGGATAGCAATTTTGAAGACGACAGTTTTGATGATGACTAATATCTTATACGTTTCTATTTTATTAGTTCAAGCATAGGTTTTCCTTTCCTAAACCCCAAAACCCGGCAGGTAAGCTGGGTTTTGTTTTTTAACTCTTTATTGTCTTTATCATTTACTGTTATTCCGCATTTGTTGCCAAATTTGTCAATTAGCGTAATTCTGTTCTCTTCAGTAAATTCATTTGTGGAATCCTTCGAGACAATGAAATTATAGCTATAATTTTCAGTGTAATATGGGTTTTTAGGCTCAACCCTAAGCGAATTATCTGAATTGACCCCAATTATTTTACATAATATATTGCTATTCAGATTAATATTATAGTGCTTGTAGTGCTTTGCTTTAATGTATGCTTTAAGTTCATGCTTGTTCTCGACAAGCAAATAGTATTGCTCCTTCCCTTTTGACAAAACTTTACTTACATTAAAGTTAAATATCTCTCCTACAAAATTATTTACAATACTACTTGTTGCGTGTTTTGAAGTTTCGTTTACCAAAACAGGAATTCCTTTTTTAACCCTTTCCACTTTTAGTCTAACTGTTGTATTAACTTTGGGTAATTCTATGGCTTTTGGCCATTCCATTCGGATTTCATTATTGAAAACATCTGCAATAGTAATAGGATTTTCTAGATCACAATCGTTTTTATCTGTATTCTTTACGATGAAATCGTAGTATTTTCCCTCAGAGTAATGTGGGTGTTTTGGTTCGAGGAAAACCTTTCCTGTACAATTTACTTTATCTACTCTGCATTCAATAGTGCTATCCGGGTTTATTAAGTAGTTTTTGTAAATACTAACAGGTAAAAGCAGTCTTCGGCCCGATTTATGCTTAAGCAGGTAAAAATCACCTTCTTCAGGGATTTCGACAATTTTAAGAACTCTAAAAAAGTAGTATTTTCCCTCTATAAGTTTCAATGTAACTATTTTTATTAATCAAGTATTACCTTCCCGTTTCCTTCTGTAACCTTTCCAATTATTGTAGTGTAAACTAGTCCGACCTTTTTTAGCTTTTCAACCACATCAAAAGCGATATTAGCATCAACCCCAAAAAGAATACCTCCTGAAGTTTGTGCATCTGCCATAAGCATTTTGTGATTGTAATCGCAGGATAATATTTCCAGGTTTTTTTCTGAGTACTCAATATTTCTAAATGCAGCACCCGGTATGCAACCGCTATCAATTAGCCCAATTACCTCTGGCAATGCTGGTACCTTTAGCGATTTAAGATTAATGTTTACTTTACTTGCCTTGGCCATTTTCAGAGCATGACCAATTAGTCCAAATCCAGTAATATCAGTTGCTCCAGTGACATTAAACTCTTGTAGTATATTCGATTGATTGTTAAGGGTCTTCATCCAGTTTAATGCTTCATTATATGAAGACTCCTTTACCAGGTTTATTCTTTTTCCTGCAACGATAATTCCCATTCCAAGTGGTTTTGTTAAAACTAAAACCTGACCGGGCTTTAATCCTGCATTGGTAATTACACGTTCTGGATGTACCCTTCCAATTACAGCTAATCCGAATTTAGGAGGATAGTCATCAATAGTATGCCCCCCAATAATCAATGTATTGGCCTTTTGAGCAATGTTTGCAGCCCCTTCAAGGATTTTTGAATATGCTTCGATCGGCAGTTTGCTCGATGGAAACATGGCTATGTTCAGCGCAAGAAAAGGTTCCCCTCCCATTGCGTAAACATCGCTTAAAGAATTGCTTGCAGCAATTTGGCCAAACTCATATGGATCAGAGCATATCGGAGGAAAAAAATCCGTTGTGAAAATTAGCGCCAAATCTTTTGATAGCTTGTATACTCCAGCATCATCATGTGTATCAATGTCTACCAAAATATTGCTATCCTTTACACGAGGTAAATTTAGCAGAACTTTTTCGAGAATTGCAGCTGGAATTTTGGCTGAACACCCTCCGTACTCAACAGTTTTAAGCAGATCGAAATCCATTACCTACAGTTTTTAAATTATCTCACTTGAATGAGTTATTCCCTTGGCTTCGAGTAGATGTTTAACAAATTTATAATCATTCGTTTTTATTTGGATACACATTCCACATTCAGAGCTAATGTTTGATGGTACAGGAATGATTTGATACCAATAGCCTTTTTCTAGAATAGTTTTTTCAGCCTGTATAACAACATGTATATTTCTAAACAGTAATACTCTTCTTTCCTCCATTATGCAAACTGTATTGCTTTTAATATGTTGCTATATAAAAAATCAAGGTCGTTGTTTGTATGATAAGGTGAAAGAGAAAACCTAACGCTACCCTTCGGAAAAGTGCCAAAAGTTTTATGTGCAAGGGGGCTGCAATGCAAACCGCTTCGCACTTGAATGCCATACTCGTTATTAAGTTTATACGCAAAACCAGAAACGTCCTCGTTACAAGGAAAAATAGAGAACACATCGGATTGAAACTTATAATCCTCAGCACACAATACTCTAATCTTAGAATTTTGCTTTAATTCGTTTAGGATAGAATGAAGCGTTAGCCAATCCCAACTATTTTTAGGTTTATTATTTAAAGCAGCCTGCAAGCCATAAATACCAGTTATATTTGGTGTTCCAGCCTGAAATTTATCGGGCATATAATTGGGCATTTCAAAACTAGCTGAATTAGAACCAGTACCTCCCAAAACAGTTGCATTTAGGGTATCGGGGTTTTTCACATAGAATCCTCCAGTACCTGTTGGCCCCAACAAACCCTTATGGCCGGTAAATGCAACAAAATCAATATTCCATTCGTCTGCCAAAACCTCAACCTTACCAAGCGACTGGCTAGCATCTACAAGAAGAGGTGTACCACTGAAAACTTCTTTTAGCTGCGATATAGGCTGAACAACTCCGTTAACATTGCTTATGTGGTTAACAATTACCATATCGGCATGCTCGATCATGCTAGGTGATATTTGCTCAACAGCAATATACCCATCTTTATTATGAGGAAGAATTTCAACGTTTAAACCCAATGATGTTAGTGGGCGCATAATAGCATTATGCTCAAGTGGAGATACAAGTGCTTTTTTATGCTTAAAATTAAATCCGCTAAGAATTTTATTTATTGCACTTGTTGCATTATAATCGAATACAATATTTGAAAATTGCCTAGTACCTATAATAGAACCGAGTTTTTCCCTGGTTTCTTCAACAGCACGAGTTGAGCTAATAATTCGATTGTATGCAGCTCTTCCGTACGATCCTCCTTCATTAAGATGCTTAAGCATAGCATTACCAACCTCTGCAGGCTTCGGAAAGCTAGTACATGCATTATCAAAGTATTTATTCCGATAATCTTCCATTAGGTACTATGGTTCAACAATTTGATTCGATTCAGTTAAGCGTGTTGCTATGTAATACATATTTGAAATTTCTCCAACTGCAATTTCCTTTTTAATTTCAAAGAAATCGATGCAGGTTCCGCAGAGAGTAATCTTAACCCCTAGGCTATTTAATTGCTTAAGGTTTTCAGCAGTTGGCGTACCCATAACGGCTAACTTTACGCCTGAATTATAGCAAATAATCTCTTGCGGAAGTGTATCTAATTCGCTAACTGTCGATAAGAAGCCTTTCATTAGCATCTCTCCTAGAGTGTCATTTCCACACCCCATGTAATTGCTTTTAAGTACAATTGTATACAGCCCTTTAGGTTTACTTTCTTTACTTGGTAATTCACAGTAATCAGCCGGATTACTCATGGGCTGTTCTTGGGCAGAAACCTGAAAAGTTAAAATGTGCCTTTCATTTTCACGATTGTACTCAGCGTTAATACCGTTATCGCTTAAATACTTCTTTAAATTGCTTAATGAGGTGTCGTTATCAACAATAACCTTAATATATTCGCCAGCCTTTGTAGCCTTAATCGCTTTTTTGGTTTCAATTAGCGGAAGCGGACAAAGCATACCGCAACAATCAATAGTATTAATTTCTTTCATTGATTTGACCTTATTTATTAGCTATTCCTTTATTAATTCTTTTAACAATATTAGGACCCTCGTAAATAAAACCTGTATAAATCTGAATTAGCGAAGCACCGGCGTTTAGTTTTTTTATTGCATCTTCGAGGGTATAAATTCCTCCTACACCAATAATAGGCATGTTTCCGTTTGTTTTGGTATGAATGTGTCGAATTATTTCGGTGGATTTATCTTTCAATGGGGCTCCACTCAATCCTCCATTTCCAATGGAGTCAATTGTTTCCTTAGGAGTTAGCAGATTATCGCGCGATGTAGTAGTATTTGTAGCAACAAAACCATCGAGCTTGTGGCTAATTGCCGTTTCAATATTCGCATTTAGCATCTCTTCTGTCAAATCGGGTGAAATCTTAAGTAAAATGGGTACGTAACGATTTTGAGCAGAGCGGTAATTCGTTAGCACTGATAGGATTCTTTCGAGATTCTCTGTATCCTGAAGTGCCTTTAAATCCTTAATATTAGGGCAGCTTACGTTTACAACAAAATAATCAACATAATTGTACAAGTTCTTAAAACATTCAAGATAGTCTTCGTGCGCCTTATCGTTAGGTGTTAGCGTATTCTTACCAATGTTTCCTCCAATAATAACTTTACTTTTGCGTTGCTTCAGGTTGTTTAGCGCATTGCCAACCCCCTTGTTATTAAACCCCATTCGGTTGATTAGGGCTTTATCTTTAACCAATCGGAATGATCTTGGTTTTGGATTTCCTGGCTGGCTTTTAGGTGTTATGGTTCCAACCTCAATAAATGAAAAGCCAAAAGCATCGAGGTATGGGTATAAATCGGCATTTTTGTCGAACCCAGCGGCTAAACCAATCGGATTTCTAAATTCAATTCCAAAAACTGTTCGCTTTAAGTTTGAAGCATTATGGCTAAATGCAAGGCAAACCAGTCTTTTTATGCCTGGTAATGCAAAAGCTACTTTTAGTGTTGAAACAACAATTTTGTGAATTGCCTCTGGATTAAATAGAAAAAGCAGAGGCCTTATTAAAAGTTTGTACATAAATTTTCTTGCAAAACTACATTTTTGATGCGTAGAGAGCAAGCTAATTTACAAATTATCATTGTTAGGCTTATAGGCAATAAACGTTTTATTTTTAAAGAATACAACTACTTGTTCAACTTCGCTATCGTTTAAGCGATTCTCAGGCGCTTTAGATTTTTCTTCGGGTTTTGTTAGGGGTAATGATGTTTCAACTTCGATGTTTTTCGAGGATTTATTTTCAGCTACCTGATTAGCGGAATCGTTGAAAAGTGAGCCTTGTACAGGAGTTCGATACATTTCACCTTTGCCCAATAGGAGCCAATCGGCGCTAATTTTTGGAAAGCTTTTCAGTATACCTTGAATCATATCGAATGAGGGTTTATTGCGACCCGATAGAATATGTGAAATAGAACTACGCTGAACCCCTACCATTTCGGCAAAGCGTGTAGGCTGTAACCCCTCTTTAGTCATTATACGTTGAATCCTATCTTTCATAAATCAATGTTTTTACAAATGTAATACAAATAATCAACATTTGTAACCCGATGATGTATACATCTGTAATCCCGATTTGTTTACATCTGTACATTCACGTAGTGCTTGTTTTTAATGAGGAAAAGATTTTCGTTTGGGGCTATTAATAAATTATTCGCAAAACTTGTAAACAGATTGCTTAGCGTTTTGGTTGCATTAGCAAAAACTGTGGAATGTAATACTTAGCTTATTCATTTAAGAATAAACCCCCTCTGTTATTGAATACATCATAGCATAGCATCATGTATTCCGCTACTAATAAAACAATAGAGTAAATGCATATTCTGCAATTAACTCATTATTGGGTTTAATGTACAAGAATGGCGTACTAAGGTGGAATCTAAACCAGTAATTAAACTAATCTATATAAATTACTGGATATTAATAATATAATAAGACATAAAGACCTATTTCCATGGTAATTTATGTACTTATTTCACTACGAATTAAATATAAAATACAGATAAAACACATAAAATACAGATATACAGTGTAATAAACACTATGGTTTTATATACTTGACACATCAATAAGTAGATGTTTTTACGATCGCGGTACATGGACACATATGTAAACACTAAGGATTAAAGGATCCGAAAGGTATCTTGTTAAACTGTAGAATATAAGGATTGATTAGAAAGCAGCAGATCTGTAAGCCGGGTTCTGTACCTGAATAAATAAGGCTTCTACCATTTATCTTGGCTATTTGTCACCAAATAGCTCATGCGACCTACCCCTCGTAACATTTGTAAACAAATCCGAAGCGAGCAACTCCGTAGCGTTAGCAATTACGATGTACATGGTCTTACACTCCAAAAGGCGTACTGCATCTCATTGTCACCAATAAGATCGGTGGGCTCTTACCCCACCTTTTCACCCTTATCCCAATGGAAGCCATTAGGACGGTTATTTTCTGTTACGCTACTATACCCTCACGGGTATCTTCCTATTCAGAAGTTTGGTGCTCTATAGTGCCCAGACTTTCCTCTCAGTAGCTGAGCGGTAGAACGATCTGCTGCAATATGATAATACTTTTGTAGTATACTAACAATTTATAATTGAGTTACACAATTATTGAATTTACCTAATAAATACCATTGTTGCTCCGTATCCATACTCTCTAAATGAAGCATCCTGGTACCTCAGCTTAGGATAATTTTTTTCAAGTTCTTTTCGGAGTTCATGTTTTAGCTTGCCATTCCCTACTCCATGGATAAAAACAATCTTTCGACTTTTCGCTATAATGGCTCCTTCAAGAGCAACTTTAAATCGAGATAACTGTATATCAAGAATTTCTCCCGGTTTTAACCCTTTTGGATTATCAACCAATTCTTCTATGTGTAAATCAATCTCTTCAATTGCAGGCTTTGCCTCCTTTTTAACAATCTTAATATTGCTATCCTTATGCTTTATCGATTGATCTATTGCCTTATCGGTTAATGTTTTAAGTATTTCCTCCTTTTTAGTATCGGCAATAGCAAGTATAATTGCACTCTCATCAAAAAAGTCATTTGTAGTAAAGCTACCTTTTTTGTAAAATTTTGTGGGATTCAATCGTACGTCAAAGTACTCGGGTTGTTTGGGAGTAAATCCCCTATTCTTAAAGAATAAGCTTTGTATGTTTAGGGTAATCTCGTTGTTAATTTCATTTTTTTTAAGGGTAACTATGTGCTGCTTTGTATCGGGATACATAAAACCAGCATAATATGGCTTAAGTGATAATTCTTGCCACTTTGATATTGTTACGAAAACTCTATAGGGACTATCGTTTATAATGTATAAATCTTGATCTGACTCAGTTGATTCTCCCTGATTATTAGGAACAAAACCTAAAAATAATCCCAATAAATCCCCATCAGGATCTACTTCGTCATCTTGTTCCACAAAATTAATTTCATCAAAAGCAACAGGTTCTGGAATATAAGCACCTTGACTTATACCGGAATTTCTGTTACCATCTGCGTTATCAACCTGACTAACTGTATTTTCTTTTATCGATGTATCAGTTGCTTGGTCAACAACAATAACCTCAGCAGCCAATACCGGTACCTCAAAACCATCGGTACCTAGCACATAAACAGTATTCTTTTCTATGCGAGTTACTTTGCCACCTCCAACGTCATTCAAAAAACGAACCTTATCTCCTACTCTACACTTCATTTTGTTATTTGTTTTATAGTCAAATAGTTATATTAAACTAGTCGCTTGCTATTTATAGCTGTTAAAAGAATTAAAAGTGTTAATTTTGTGCGTCAAAGGTAACCAATTATCCCAAATTCGTGGTTAGATGAATTTTAAAAGCATAAAAATTGAAGAGTACGACTATTCATTAGATGAGGATAGAATTGCTAAATACCCAAAAGGTCAAAGAGATATATCGAAGTTGTTGATTTATGAAAATGGAACTGTATCCGAAACAGTTTTCAATTCTATATCTAAACTATTGGGAAAAGGCCAAACAATAGTATTTAACAATACTAAGGTAATTCAAGCACGTTTAATGTTTACGAGAGTAACTGGAGCTACAATAGAAGTATTTTTGCTTAACCCAATTTCTCCAAATGACTACCAGCTTTCCTTTTCGGAAGAAAAGAAATGTGTTTGGAATTGCGTAGTAGGAAATATTAAGCGTTGGAAGGGCGATGTCCTAGAGATAACAGATTCAAATATTGGATTTACGCTAAGCGCTAGAATGCTATCAAAAACTTCAGATGGTGCTTTAGTTGAATTTATTTGGGATTCAGTAAAACCAATTACTTTTGCTTCTATTGTTGAAGCTTGTGGTCAAGTCCCCATTCCTCCTTATCTTAACAGAAAACCTGTAATTGCCGACAAAGAATCTTATCAAACTATTTATGCCAAGCCCGAGGGTTCGGTAGCCGCTCCTACTGCTGGATTGCATTTTACCCCATCGGTAATACAAAGTCTTGATAATAAAGGAATTTCATTTACTGAGATTACCTTGCATGTTGGTGCTGGAACTTTTAAACCGGTAAAAACCGATACAATAGGTGAGCATGAAATGCATACTGAGCAGATTTATGTAACACTTAGTTCGATTAAAAGTATAGCATCTTCAATCGGAAATATTGTTGCCGTTGGAACAACTTCAATGCGAACGCTCGAAAGTCTGTATTGGCTTGGTGTAAAGGTAATTGAGGAAGGAATTAAACAGAATTCTTTACATGTAAACCAGTGGGATGCATACAGCTTAAAGCATAATTATGGTGTTAAGCAATCTCTCGATGCCCTTATCAATTATATGAATCAAAACGGGTTAGACTATTTAACGGCATCAACCCAAATGATTATCGTTCCTGGCTATGAATTTAGAATTGTAGATACACTTATTACTAACTTTCACCAACCTCGAAGCACTCTTTTACTCCTCGTGGCTGCTTTTATTGGTAACGATTGGAAAAAGGTTTACAAATACGCATTAGAGAATGAGTTCAGGTTCCTTAGCTATGGTGATAGCTCAATACTTTTCAGAAATAATAAGCAAAAACATTGATTAATACTAAGCCCAACTTAGGCTTCTTGCCTACTTCGAAAAAAGAGATGGATTATCTTGGCTGGGAACAGGCAGATGTTATCCTCTTTAGCGGCGATGCCTATGTCGATCATCCATCGTTTGGAGCAGCAGTAATTGGCCGAGTGCTCGAAAGCGCTGGTTATAAGGTGGCCATTGTTCCTCAGCCCAATTGGCGTGATGATTTGCGCGATTTTAAAAAACTGGGCACTCCTCGCCTATTCTTTGCTGTTACATCGGGCACTATGGATTCAATGGTAAACCATTATACCGCTAATAAACGACTTCGAAGCGACGATGCCTACACACCGGGTGGTAAATCTGGATTCCGACCCGATTACGCCGTAAACGTGTATTCAAACATATTAAAAAAACTATACCCAGATACCCCATTAATAATTGGAGGTGTTGAAGCATCGCTCAGAAGGCTAACGCATTACGATTATTGGAAAGATGAGCTATTGCCAAGTATTCTATATAGTAGCAAGGCCGATTTGCTGGTTTATGGCATGGGCGAGAGAACAATAGTGCAGATTGCCAATAGTATTAGCTCAGGCAATGACCTTGAATCATTAAAAACTTTGCCCCAAACTGCATATTTGTCAGATGATAAAAACGATTATTTAGCAGATGATGAATATGTTATGCTTAATAGCTTTGATGATTGTTTGAAATCGCCCCAGAAGTTTGGAGAAAATTTTAAAAACATCGAAATTGAATCTAATAAGTCCGTAAATAAACGATTGGTTGAACCCATTAGAGATTCATTCGTTATAGTCAACTCAACCTTACCTCCAGCAAACACTGCCGAAATGGATTTAGTTTGGGATTTGCCATACATCCGATTACCTCATCCTCGTTACAAAGGAAAATCCATTCCTGCATGGGAAATGATAAAGTTTTCAATAAACATACATAGAGGGTGCTTTGGTGGCTGCAGTTTTTGCACAATTTCGGCGCATCAAGGAAAATTCATATCGAGTCGTTCGGAAAAATCGATTCTGCGTGAGGTTGAGATAATTAGCTCCATGCCCGATTTTAAGGGTTATTTATCTGATTTAGGAGGGCCTTCGGCTAACATGTACCAAATGCATGGAATCAATCTAGATATTTGCGCCAAATGCAAAAAACCATCATGTATTTTCCCGAAAATTTGCACAAATCTTAATACTAACCATAAACCCCTGCTTAAGCTTTATCGGAAGGTCAGATCGGTTAAAGATGTGAAAAAAGTATTTATTGGAAGCGGTATTAGATACGACATGTTTGCCGATTGGAGCAACTCTACAAACAGGGAATATTTTGATGAGGTTGTAAGATACCATGTTTCGGGTAGGTTAAAGGTAGCACCAGAGCATACAGAGGATCAGGTGCTTAGGTATATGCGTAAACCTGACTTTAATCTATTTGTTGAGCTCAAAGAGAAGTTTGATACCATAAACAGAAAACATGGATTGAAGCAACAGCTAATCCCCTACTTTATTTCAAGTCATCCTGGTTGCACTATAGAGCATATGCAAAAGCTTTCGGAAAAGGTATCAAAACTGGGCTTACACCTTGAACAAGTGCAAGATTTTACTCCAACCCCTATGACATTGGCTTCTACAATTTTCTATACTGGAGTTGATCCTTACACAGGAAAACAAGTATTTACAGAACGAAGTAAAGAAGGAAAGCTAAAGCAGCGCGACCTATTTTTCTTGAAAAGCCAAACAAACAAAAGGGTTTTATCCAAGAAGAGAAAGAAAAAGCTATAGCTTAAAATACGAGATTAAATCAGCTAGCTGTTTCGATTTTGCCGTAAGTTCCTCAGCGTTACTCGCTAATTCCTCCGCCGATGCGGCATTTTGTTGCGTTATGCTATTTAGCTGCTGAACCGATTCGTTAACCTGCATTGAGCCCGATTTCTGCTCAAGGCTTGCAGCGCTAATCTCCTGAATTAGCTGTGAGGACTTTCTAATCTCAGGTAGGTTCTTATTCATAAGCTCTTTAGCTTGCTCCGACATGGATGCTCCTTTCTGTGAAACAGAGATAATCTCATTAGCGGCAAGGCTACTTCTTTCTGCCAAACGTCTAACCTCAGCTGCAACAACGGCAAAACCTTTACCCTGATCGCCTGCTCTGGCTGCTTCAACGGCTGCGTTGAGCGCCAAAAGGTTGGTTTGGAAAGCAATATCGTTAATTATTGAGATCTTCTCAGCAATTTCTTTCATTGTATCAAGCGCTGAGTTAGTTGATTTATTCCCTTCCTCCATGCTTTTATTTGCATTTACCACAATGGTTTCGGTTTCCTTTGAGTTATCTGCATTCTGTTGGATACTCGAAACTATTTCCTCCATGGTTGACGAAATTTCTTCGAGCGATGATGCCTGCTCGTTAACTGATTCGGATAGCATTGTGGAGTTATCGCTAAGCTGTTTACCTGCGCTCTCAATTTGTTCTGATGCGGAAGTGATACCATTAACTACCTCAGTAAACCTATCAACTAAACTGCGCATGCTTTTGGTTAGCCTACCTAGCTCATCATTGTTGTTAGCATATTGATCGTCAATATTAACCCTTAGGTTTCCGTTTGCAAATTCATCAAGAACAGAAATTGCGCTTTCGAGTGGTGATTTTACCTTTTTACTAATTAAGTACATACAAAAAATAGCGAAACCTATTCCTAAAGGTGTGCTTATGTAAACAGGAAGATAATCGGGAAAAGTATACTTTAAATTTGACAAGGTAGTTACTACTAGTAATGAGGCAAGCCATAAAATGCTCATATATAGCATAATTGAGCCTTTAAAAAAGTACCGAATTGTAATTATTCCTATAGGTAAACCCAATGCAAGTGGTATGAGTGCACTTATTAAATCCTTTGTCATAGCTTGATTAGTTTGATTGTAAGTAAGATAAAGGTAACCTAAAAATCACTAAAAATCAAACATGTGATTAATTATAGATATATGCTATACAAAAAGCGCCATTTGCTTAAATGCAAATGGCGCTTTAAAAACGTTACTATAACTAAAAATTATGCTATTGATCCACCAATTAGGAAAACGGCTGCTAGTGCAACAATTGCATAAAGTTCAGGGAATACAGCTAAAATTAGCGTATTACCAAAAACCTTATGTCCCGATCCTATGGCTGCAATACCATTTGCGCAAACTTGACCTTGACGAATACCTGAGAAAAGACCAACAAAACCCATTGCCAGTCCAGCACCAAATATTGCTGCTGCTGCTGCCCATGTCATCTCAGGGGTTAGTTTTCCCATTATCATAAAGTAACCAGCAAAACCGTAAAGACCCTGAGTTCCGGGAAGTGCACTAAGTACCATGTAGTTACCGAATGCAGATGGGTCCTTTTTCATTGCTCCAATAGATGCATTTCCACCGAAAGATACACCATAAGCACTACCGATACCTGCTAAAAGGATCATTAAACCGACTCCAATGTAAGCTAAAACAATTGGTTCCATACTATTCAAATTTTAAGGTTATTGTAATTTATTTATTTTCAGTTACTATTATTATAGTTTAGCATTAATTTGCCTCTTGCTTTTTAAAGGGTTGATAGTTTTTGCCTCCTCCTGTAAAACCAGCGTTCTTGTAAAATTCAACAAACGTTAAGCGCATGGGATGTACTAGCGAACCTAGTGCCGACATGAAAAGGTTAATTGAATGCCCAATCACTAGTATCAGAATTGTTACAATGGCTCCAACTATAGGAATATCAGGCGATAGCCCAAATGCTAGGCTGTTGAATACACTTCCTAATATTGCACTTGATAGGCCAAGAGCAAAAAGTCGGATATAGGAAAGTACATCGCCAAACAAACCCGTAACCATATTGTAAATATTCCATAGGCCTAGTCCAAAATTGATAAATGGATTTTTACCCGGTGTATTAAAGAATAGAATACCGATACCAGCAATAGCCATGAGTACTATATGTGCTGTTCCCATTAGTTCAAAATTCATTCCTTCTAGCTGTGAAAGTCCATAAAAAATTGCCGATCCCAACAGAAGTACTATCCAACTAATTGTGCTAATTGCATGTGCCCAGCCCCACATTTTTACTTGGTTTGCTGCTTTTACAAACATTCCGAAGAGAATTTGAAGTGCACCTACAGCAAGAGCAAGCATAAACAAATTATCATTGTTTAAGAAATAGCCTTTTACATTTTCCAGAAAAGCAATTTCTGCTTCTACAAGATTTACCCCAAAAATGGTTCCCGTCAGAATACCAAAAATTACAGTAGACAAACCTAGCCATTGAACTAAAGTCATTATTGGGCGCATTTTTACATTCCCTTTCAGCTTATAGGCTGTGGCTCCGAGTAAAAGGATTAACCCATACCCTGCATCGCCAAGGCAAAAGCCAAAAAACATCATGAAAAATGGTGCAAAGAACGGAGTTAAATCAAGCTCACTGTATATTGGACTTGTAAAAAGATTTCCAATTGGCTCGTAAAGTTTAGCGAATTTGTTGTTTTTTAGCAATATAGGTGCGTCGTCGTGTAGTTTTGCTTTCTCAGACACATAGGCAACATTCTCTTTGTCAAGAAATTCAAGCAGGTTATCATTCTTAGTTACAGGAATCCAACCCTGTAATACCAAAAGGGTATCTTCGGCCTGCTTTTCGGCACTCGACTGAACAGCGATAAACTCCAGCTTATTCATTAGTATATCCTTGGCTGCTTGCATTGCAGGAATTTGCTGTGCAAGTTCGGTTAGCCTGTTGTCAATACTTTTAAGCTTATCCCTAAAGCTGTTTATCTCATCTTCTTTTTGATTAAAAGAGAAGGATGGTAGCTTTACCTCTTGCACATCAAAAGGAACTTCAATCGTTTCTGATTTTTCCATGAGGACGAAATATACATTCCCTGCTTCGCTATTTATAATCTCAACCGGATTTTCAGCTGCCCATTCTTGGTCAAATCCCTTTTCCGAAGCAATTAGAAAGCGCATTCCAATTCCCTGTTCTTCAATTGCACTAATCGTATCAGGATTAAATTCGCCCCAAGGGCGAGCATCAGTAAGGTCTTTTTGAGCCTTACGAATGGAAACTTCAAGCTGTTCGTCCTGTTTTTGTAGCTCTTCAATTTCGATAAGGATATCCTCTGCATTTCCACGTTCAGATGACTTATCAGAATCGAAACGAGCACTTAATGCGTTGATGGCAGCGGTATATCGGTTGAGTAAGCTCAGCATTCCCCGCTCCTGCTCAGTTGGCGTGTGGGTTTGCTTAACAATATCAACAACACCCAATTCTTGCAACTTTGCGAGGAACAGGTCGAAATCTCGGTGATATACCAAGAAACCGTACTTTATCATAGGTACTATCATGCCTCTACCTCCATATTCTGCTGACGTGTTTTAACAATCTTCATAGATGATTTGGCGAGGTTCTCTTCATCCTCCATAAAGCGCTTAATCTTCATTATGGCAGTTTCGTAACCTGGTATTTGAACCTTTTCGTAAAGGTTTACCTTTTGAGTAGTTTTCTTTCGAGCATGATCAAGTAAATGCATCTTTTTGCTGTAGAAAACGCTCTCAATGCCAATGCTTGCTAATTCTTTTAGTATCTGAACACCTGCTGGATACCAAAATGGACGCGCAAAAAGGCTGTAATCGTTTACGTTAAAGATAACATCTTCGAGAACAGGAATACGAACCCCGGCAATTTTTACAACTTTTAGCTTAACGTCTTCAACGCTAATAAGACCATGCTCAAACTCACCCCAAAGGCTTACCATATAGTCGTATTCGCGCATTTTCTTCTCAAGCATCTCCTCCAGCTCCTTTGCTTTGTCCTTAGCTCGTTTAACCTCGGCCCTTAAGGCCGATTCTTTATTTTTGAGCGTAGGTAAAGCACGTTGCCGAACTTTAAGCTGCTTGTTTAGCTCGTTAAGCGATGTTTTATTGAACTGATACTTAATTGCCATAGTATTTATGCTTTACTGTTCGGTTGGCCAATACTTTTCAACAAGTTCCTTACGAATTGCCACTTCGGCTTTTGTAAAGTACTTAGCAAATAGTTCCCAAGCCTGTTTAAGCATGGTATCAATATCGATATTTACATCAATTGCCAAAAGCTTAATTGAGTAGTCGTGAGCAAATTTAAGGCATCGCTCATCGTAATCCGAGAGGTCGAAACCGTTCTCAAGCTTTGTCTTGGCGTTTGCTGCATCGGCGTATAGCCTAACTGCTGCGTTCATCACCTGAGGATGATCTTCACGGGTTTTCTTGCCAATAACCAGCTGCTTTAAGCGCGATAGACTTCGGAATGGGTCTACAATTACCTTATTGGTATCCGAGTCGGTACGAAGGAAAAGCTGCCCTTCGGTAATATAACCCGTGTTATCGGGTATTGCATGTGTAATATCGCCACCCGACAGGGTTGTAACGGCCACAATGGTAATTGAACCTCCATCGGGAAACTGAACAGCCTTTTCGTAAAGCTTTGCCAAATCAGAATAGAGCGACCCTGGCATTGAGTCCTTTGATGGAATTTGGTCCATACGGTTCGATACAATACTCAATGCATCGGCGTAAAGGGTCATATCAGTGAGCAGTACAAGCACTTTTTCGTTTTTCTCAGTGGCAAAGTACTCTGCTGCTGTAAGAGCCATATCGGGAACAAGCAATCGCTCAACAGGAGGTTGCTCTGTAGTGTTCACAAAACAGATAATGCGGTCGAGGGCACCAGCATTCTCAAAAACGTTTTTAAAGAACAGGAAGTCGTCGTTTGTGAGCCCCATTCCCCCTAATATTATCTTATCGGCTTTTGCGCGAAGCGCAACCATTGCCATAACCTGATTGAAAGGTTGATCAGGATCGGCAAAGAACGGGATTTTTTGACCTGTTACCAGCGTGTTGTTTAGGTCGATACCTGCAATACCTGTGGCGATTAGCTCCGAAGGTTGTTTCCTTTTTAGAGGGTTAACCGATGGGCCACCAATTTCGCGATCAATACCTTCAATTTCGGTTCCCCCAAAAAGAGGCTGACCGAAAGCATTAAAGAAACGCCCAGCAAGGTCGTCACCAACTTTAAGTTTAGGTGGCTCACCGTAAAAAATTACCTCGGCATTGGTAGGTATACCCTCAGTTCCTCCAAAAACCTGAAGCGTAACCATATCACCATAGATTTTTACCACCTGTGCCAGCTTACCGTGCACCATTGCTAGCTCTTCGTTGGAAACTCCCTGTGCTTTGAGCGTACAGGTAGCTTTTGTAATTCCAACCAGCTGCGTATATATTTTCTGAAAAGCTTTTGTTTCCATTATTCTGCCTTTCTTTCGTTTAGTAATGTTTCAATTTCATCCTCATACTTATTGAACTCTTCGCTTTCAAATACAGAGTAGTTCATCTGTTTGAGCAAGTTTATAACACTTTTGTAATATTTTGAGCAATCTTCAAAGTGTTCAAACTCAAAGTTCATATTACATATGTCGATAACCTTTTCGAGCATATACTTTTGACGAGCTAAAGGAGATGAAGAATCGATTTTATCGAATGCGTCTTGTTGTAAGATAATAAAGTCGATTAGTTCGGCTTTCCAAAAACGGTCGTGATATTCAATGGGTACACCATCATCACCTAAGATGTTAATCTGCTCGTAGGCTTCCTTTCCTCGCTGAACAATGTTCTTCGATTTCAGCACCTTATCAACCCAATTCTCATCAATGGTTTTATTCAGATACTCAATAATTTCAGGATACTCAAGATACTTTGAGTAAGATTCCATTGGATCGATAGCGGGGTATCGCTTGCTATCGGCACGTTGCTGCGAAAGCGCGTAGAAACAGCGAGCAGCCTTTTTAGTTGATTCGGTTACGGGTTCCTTAAGGTTACCTCCAGCAGGCGATACAGTACCAATAAATGTAACAGAACCAGTTTCACCGTTATTAAGGTAAACAAGACCTGCCCTTGAGTAAAAGTTAGCAATTACAGCAGGAAGGTCCATTGGGAATGCATCGGGACCCGGAAGTTCCTCCATACGGTTACTCATCTCGCGAAGTGCTTGAGCCCAGCGTGAGGTTGAGTCGGCCAATAGTAGCACTTTTAGTCCCATTGCACGATAGTACTCTGCAATTGTCATTGCAGTGTAAACCGAGGCTTCCCTAGCAGCTACAGGCATGTTTGATGTGTTAGCAATAATGGTTGTACGTTCCATTAGCTTACGACCCGTTCGAGGGTCGTCGAGGTGAGGAAACTCAGCGAAAATTTCTACTACTTCGTTAGCACGCTCACCACAAGCAGCCATAACTATCAGGTCGGCTTCTGCTTGTTTTGAAATTGCGTGTTGTAGTACTGTTTTACCACAACCGAATGGTCCGGGGATAAAACCAGTTCCACCTTCGGCTATTGGGTTAAACGTATCGATAGCACGAACGCCTGTTTCCATAATTTTAAACGGACGAGGCTTATCCTTAAATGCAGTAATAGCCATTTTTACGGGCCATTTCTGCTCCATCGATACCTCAATGTCATTTCCATCGTTGTCAGTAATAACCGCAATTGTTTCGTTTACCTTGTAATTACCTTTGTTAACAACTGATTTAACGGTGTAGGAACCTGTGAGCTTAAATGGAACCATAATTTTATGGCTTGCCCAGTTTTCGGGCACTTCACCAAGCCAGTCGCCAGCCTGCACTGTATCGCCAGGTTTGGCAAGAGGAGTAAACTCCCAGTCTACATCATAGTCGAGCGCCTCGGTATAATCGCCAGCTTTCAGAAAAACACCTTCCATTTTGGCCAAATCGTGCTGCAAACCATCGTAATTTTTCGATAGCAATCCTGGGCCAAGTGTTGCTTCGAGCATATGTCCTTCGAACTCAACGGTGTCGTTAACCTTAAGGCCACGGGTGCTTTCGAACACCTGTACGTAAGCAAATTTGCCGGTAACCTTAATTACTTCAGCCATAAGCTTAGTCTCACCGCGGTGTATGTAACATATCTCGTTTTGCGCAACGGGGCCATCAACCTCAACGGTTACAAGGTTGGCGATAATGCCTGTTACTTTTCCTTTGGTTTTCATTTATTTACATTTTGATTTATTATCTATTCAAATCTATTTTTCGAATTCTTTTGGAAGTTCGTAGGTTTCGCGAAGGTCTGTTACGAGTTTTTGGAACATCTCCTCACCCACTTTTGGGCTTAGCTTAGTCCATCGATAAACCATGCCTGCTTTAACCACAAAGGCCAGCAGACGCTCTATATTGAAGTAGTCAAACAATGTTAACTCATCTGCAATTTCCCATTTAAGTATATCGAGCCTTCGTTCGCGCTCAATAATATCGTTAATCTCAGCAATTTGAATAAGCTGCTCAATGTATTCAATCTCTTTTTTAATGCCGAAATCGGGAGCTTGGCTACGGGTTAAAGATTCCACTAGATCGCCATCACCTACTATTTGGGGAGCAATTTCTTTATTGTGCTTTCGGCAGCTTATTGCGGTTAGCACATTGTTGAAATTACGGAGAAATTCGTACCACTGATTAATGAAACGATTGTTGTACTTGGCAACATACCTATAAAACTCTTCCTGAAAACGAACTTCGGCTGATTTCTCAACTCTTTCGCCTAAGTAGTTTTCATTGGTTTCGTCTGATTCGTTATTGCTGCTTTTTCCCTTATGCTGTAGGTAAAAGTTCTTGATGTACTCAGGGAATTGATCAATATTCTCCTCAAACTCATCGTAAACCTCTTCGGGAAACTTACCGAGTGGGTTAAACGCTTGTTTTCTATCGAAAAGGAAGTTTTGAAAGTTAACATTATCGTACTCAAAGAAGAGCAATTCAACCAGCTTGTAGTCTTCTGGATGAAGGAGTTCTTGCATTTCTTCCTTAAGCTTAATAAGGTTAAAGTCCTTTCGTTCCTGATCGAGAAACAGATCGGGTAACCCAGCAATAAGGTAGTAGTACTCTCTAGCCATACTACTTCCCTCCAAAGAGCATTTCTACAATTCGTGGGCGCATATACTCCCTAAATAGGTTTTCGAAATCCTTATCGGAGAAACTGATTAGGTAGCTACCATCCTTCGGTCCAATTTTGAAACCATATTTAAGGTTTTTATCGGGTACAACTTCAAGTTCGTGGTTCAATGAAGCCATAACCTTTTTAGAAATAAACTCTTTTAGTTCCTTCTCGCTTTTCTCGGGAATAATAACGTTTAACGCAATTTTTTCGGTAGAATTTGGATTCCAATTCTTTAAAGCAACCTCAATGATACTTTTAATGAATTCAGTGTCGTTGAAGGCATCGGAAATGGGTGTTTGAATTACCTTTGTTTCTATGAGGTTTGAAATATCCTGCTTTAAGCTACTTACTACCTGTCGGGTAGATATGCCCACCTCAGTTTCCACATTTTTCTTAAAGTCCTCAGCTTCTTTTTTTGCTTGTGCAATAATTTGTTCAGCCTGTTTTTTTGCATCGGACATAATTTTCGAAGCATCTTCTTTCGCTTTACTTACCAGCTGATTTGCTTCTTCTGTTCCTTTTGATAAGCCCTCCTTATATATTTTCTCGGTGAGCTCTTGTAGCTTGTTCTGCATAACTTTTCCTCCAATAGAATTTGGTTATACTATAATTTACTATTAATAATCGCATTTAGTCGCATGAAAATATCTGCATATTTCGCGATAACAAAAATAATTTTTTTTGATAGATAGCAATGTGATTATTCTCATTTATTTTGAGTATTACCTCTAAAAAGCTTCGCTTTATATGCTATGCCAACTATACAGCAGCTATTGAATGCTAGCATTTTACTGAATAACTATTGTTATTTTATTAACAGAATGTTTTTTTAAACATATTTTTATTATGCAATTAACTTATTGTGCACATGATCAATGTATTAGTGGAAATTTTTTAGCTTTGGTGATATAAATCATTACGCTACTCCAAATACTGTAAAAATTGTAGCTTGCATTTGTTTTAAGGCTGATTTACTAAATTGTTTTGTAATTTTACAAAAATATTGAAAATACGCTATGAAAAAGAATAAAATCCTTGTATGCATTGATTTTCAACCTCAATCGTTAATGGGTCTACATCAGTGCTACGATTTAGCTCGGTTTACGAATTCTGAAATTGTTCTTCTTTACGTGATCGAGTCTACCGATTTGTTTTCTAACCTTTTCTCATCAAATATTGATAAGGCCAAGGTTGAAGTTGAAAATAGATTGGATAAGGTAATTGCTGATGAGTGTGCTGGTTCTGAGCTAACTTTTAGCAAGGTTGTTAAATCAGGAAAAGTATCAGATTGTATTATTGAGACTGCCCGTGAGGTAAGAGCAAGGTTTATTATAATGGGCAAAAACGGATCGACACAGGGTATTAAGAAGTTTATTGGGTCAAACACGACCAAGGTGATAAGCGAGTCCGATTTCCCTGTAATATCAATTAAGGGGAAGCATAGTATAGGCTACAAAAACATTGTACTTCCGCTTGACTTGTCAAAGAGCACTAGAGAAAAGGTAGCAAGCGCTGTATCATTTGCAAAGTATTTCGGATCGCACATACATATTGTATCTGTGCATTCGGTGGGAATAATATTTCAGGCAACGAATCTTTACAATCGCATCAAAAAAATTGAGAAAATTTTTCACGCTAACGATATTGAGTGTACTCATCAACTATATAAACGCCAAAAGAAAGACGACTACGAGTATGTTCTTGATTATGCGCATGAGCTTAATGCTGACCTAATAATGGTTATGACGCACCAAGAAGGACGAATAAGCGATTACTACATTGGTGCATTTGCTCATCATATTATAAACGAATCCGAGGTTCCCGTTCTAAGCCTCACTCCCACAATACCAATTGAGCAAGAGACGATTGTTGAATCGCTGATTGATCCGTTCAATATTTTTTAAATTTCTACCATAGGGTATTATGAACGAATCGCTGTTAAAATCGTTAATTCGTCTCTTTGCTATTATTGTTAGCTCCGATAAAGGCGAAGTATCTGAACCAGCCCTAAAGGTTATTGCCGATTTTTTGAAGATTGAGTTTAGCAGCGAACAAATAGACCAATACCTAGATGAAATAGGTCTTTCAGGAAATAAATATAACCGCAAAAAAACCAAAGAGGAAACATCAGCCCATAGTATCGATAGTATTGATTCAATATGCGATGCTATTAATGCTGATTTTGAGCAGCATCAGAAAGTGTGGATTATTCTGCAGCTAATTGAGTTTGTTTCCGATACGGGATACTTATCCGATCAGGAATTCGACATTATTAAGCACATCGCAGGCATGCTTTATATGCCAGAAGATGAGTACTATAATGGTAAGGGTTTTATACTGGCAAATAATCCATCAGCTATTCCCATAACCCAAAATGTAATTGCCTATCATGGCAGCCAAAAATTTCCGTTTGATTCTCAAATTAAGAATTTCCAACACATTAATTTACAGGGAATTGTATTTTTTCTACATATTCCTAGCACAAATACTCTGCTAATTAAATACTTTGGCGAAAGCAACATCTTCCTAAACAGCAAAGCGTTAAAACCTGGCAGAGCTTACATTTTTGGAACTGGAGGTGTAATTCGTAGTCCAAGAGTTGAGCCGATATATTTTAGCCGAATTGCTGGAACTTTTTTTCAGTCGTGGAGCAAAACTAATATCCGAATTACAGCCGAAAACATTGAGTATAAGCACAAAGGAAGCAAAGACGGTGTTTATCCGTTTACCCTCGATGCGCATTCGGGTCAGCTCATAGCAGTTATGGGCGGTAGCGGTGTTGGTAAGTCAACATTACTTAACCTGCTAAATGGCAATTTAAAGCCTTTTGGCGGTAAAATTCTAATTAACGGCCATTGCCTCCAAAAGGAAAAAGAACTGCTTAAAAAGGTTATTGGATACGTTCCACAGGATGATTTACTGGTAGAGGATTTAACCGTTTACCAAAATTTATACTTTGGCGCCAAGTTTTGCTTTAGCCAGAAAAGCGAAAAGGAAATAGAGGAACTAGTTGAAGAAACGCTTAAAGATTTTGATTTAACAGAGGCGCGTAACCTAAAGGTAGGCAATGCTTTAAATAAGTTTATAAGTGGCGGTCAGCGAAAACGATTGAACATAGCCATGGAGCTAATTCGCGAGCCCGCAATTCTTTTTGTAGATGAGCCCACTTCGGGGTTATCGTCTTTCGACTCCGAACGAATAATCCTATTGCTCAAAAGGCAAACCTTTAAGGGAAAGGTAGTTATTGCCAATGTTCATCAGCCTTCATCCGATATTTATAAGCTTTTCGATAAGGTTATAGTTATGGATCAGGGTGGCCGGGTTATATTTCAGGGAAACCCAATGGACGGCATTGTTTACTTTAAGCATGAAGGGCAATTTCTGAAAGCTGATGAGAGCGAGTGCCTATGCTGTGGTAATGTTAATACAGAACAAATACTAAGAGTTGTTGAGGCAAGGGTTGTAAACGAATACGGCAAGCTAACCCGAAAACGAAAACGTTCGGCTACCGAATGGTACCAAAAGTATTTGCAGAATATTCAAACGAAAATCCGTCCTCACTCCCACCAAACCAAGCGAAAACTCCCTGTAAACAACTTTAAAACGCCAAACCGATTGCAGCAAAGTAAGCTTTTCTTTCGTCGGAATTTATTAAGCAAGCTTGCAAATAGTCAGTTTATGCTTATTGCTCTATTCGAAGCCCCAATATTGGCTGTGCTTCTCGGTTTTTTTTCGAAATACATAAGCGGAACGCTTAATAACCCGAACGAGTATTTATTTAGCCTTAACGATAACATACCGAGTTACCTTTTTATGAGCGTTATTGCATCGTTGTTTATGGGGTTAACCATTAGCGCTGAGGAGATTATTAAGGATAGAAAGGTGCGTCAACGGGAAAAGTTTCTTAACCTGAGCTATTTTAGCTATATCAACTCAAAAATTTTTACGCTAGCCATTTTCTCTGCCTTCCAAACGTTAATGTTTGTTGCTATTGGTAGTGAGATTCTGGAGATTAAAGGGTTATTCCTTAGCCAGTGGGCAATTCTTTTTTTAACAGCACTTTGCGGAAACTTAATTGGCTTAAACATATCTGCGGCCCTAAATTCAGTGGTAAGCATATACATTACCATTCCGCTCATTATTATTCCAATGCTCTTGCTAAGCGGTGTAGTTGTTAGCTACGATAAACTGCATTACTCAATAAAACACCCTGAGTACGTACCCGTTGTGGGTGATTTAAACCCTGCTCGCTGGTCGTACGAAGCCCTTTGCGTTAACCAGTTTAAAAACAACAAGTTTAATCAGCATTTCTTCGATCTTGAACAGGATATTAGCAACAATGCGTACTATACAAGTCTACTAATTCCAAGTTTACAGGCTAAAGTTGACGAAGCATCGCGAAGTGTTTTTATAGGAAAAATTACCGACATTACTCGAAGTGATTTTACCTTAGTGCAAAAAGAGATATTTCGTTTACTTGAGTATCCAGCACTCAAACCATTTATGGATAAAGCAAATGAATTGGAATTTAACCCAAGCTATTTAACAAAAGGTGATATAGATGAAATCAGTCAGTTTCTGTCAGATCTTCGCCAAAACCTTTTTGCCAAGCAGCGGCATGCCAGTAAGGTTAAAGACTCGGTATATGTACAACTAACCCAAACGCTTAATAGCGTTGAGCGTGTTTATGCGCTTAAAAGAGATTACCACAACAATGCCCTGGAGGAGATTGTGCTTGGAAAGAATAGCATTGAAAAGATTGTGATTTACCCCGATAATATTATTAGAAAATATGACTTAGGTTACGCATTACCCACATCAAGGCTAGGAAGAGCACATTTATATGCACCAAGTAAAAAGATTGGAAACGCCTATATCGATACGGTTTGGTTTAATGCGCTAGCACTATTTGTTTTCTCATTTCTGCTGTATTTGGCCCTTTTGGCCAATTTGTTACGATTGATAAACCAGTATTTGGAACGGTTTAAGTTCAAACGATTGTCGAAACGTATTGCAAGGTATATACCTAAATAGCAATCTTTTTATAATCGTTATTGCGTGTTTATTTCTTAATTACTACTTTTAACTTCAAATTAAAAGCTATGATATGAAGCTTGGGATAATGACCAAGAATGAGTGTATTGACTTTGTCGAGTTCAATACTACTGGTACCAGCGAAACGTATAATAAATGCGATGAAGAATCGGTTTTTTTGAATGCTAATGTGTTTAATATATTTGCTGGTTGTTTTGAGCGTAGCAATCATCTTTTCGATGCTGTGGGCCCTACAATGTTTAATGCCCGAAAAATTATTCCACTTCGTAACGAGTTGGATGCAAACCTTGAAAAATTGTTAGTAATTGAAAGCATTGATGAGTTTAAGAAGTACGTTACTGGAATCTTTTTGGGAAGAGACTTAATACTTGATCTTGCAAAAGCTGATCCTCTTTGGGAGCAATGCTGGAAGTTTTACTTAAGAAGACTTACGGTAATTAACAGAGATCTGATATCTCTTGTTGACAAATGTATTGATGAGGAAAGAATTCTCTGGTTTATTGGCTACTAGCGGCATCAAAACCAATTTCGTTCCAATTTATTTCTACTTCAGTGTTGTTTGTATCCATTAGCCGGTAAGCACTATATTCTCTTCGTAGTTTGTAGCCATTCCTAAAGCTTTCAAATTGCTCAGGATTACCCTTTAGTTTCTCACTGTCACTTTTTATACAATACATTTCGGAGAAAAAACAATTAAAGCACATTTTATTGCCATTCAAATGCTTTAGTAAATTTATTTCGATTTTTTCTTTAGTAACATTTGCTCCTATTTCGGAGGTATTTATTTTGATTCCAAGATGCTTGCAAAGCGATTCAACAACAATCCGGGTAGCATTTACTTTTCCCTCTAAGCTATAACCAGCAATATGAGGTGTTGCTATACTTGCTTGTTCTAAAAGCGTTAAATTAATATTTGGTTCATTCTCCCAAACATCTAATCCAACCTGAAATTTGCTATTTTCTGTTAAATACTTAATTAAGCTTTGTTCGTTAATAACACCTCCCCTAGCACTATTTAGTAATATAGCATTTGGTTTACAACTACTTAAAACATCATTGTCGATTAAATTCAGTGTTTTATGTTTTCCGCTTTTGTTATAAGGAACGTGCAGCGAAATAATGTCGCTTTTGCATACTAAATTATTGAGTGAAGTAAAACCTGAATTACCTTCACGCTCTTCTCTAGGCGGGTCGCACAGTAGCACTCTAAATCCCAATGCTTTTGCCGCTTTTTCTAGTTTTGACCCAATACTTCCAACGCCAACAATGCCAAGGGTTTTTGTGCGGATATTTTGAATATCATTGCCCATGAGCGAAAAAATTGCCGATAAAGTCCATTGAACAACTGCCCCAGCATTGCAACCCGGAGCGCTAATCACGGTTATTCCATTTGCTTTACAGTATTCCATGTCAATATGATCGGTTCCAATTGTTGCTGTTGCAATAACCGAAACAGGGGTTCCTTTTAGCATACTCTCATTACAAACGGTTCTCGTTCTAATAATAAGAACATCGGTATTCAATAAATCAGCTTGAGAGATAGCTTTACCCTTAAGGTAATCTACTTTTTGTGCAAACGGCTCGAAAACATCCTTGAGATATGGAATATCAATATCGGCTAAAATCCTCATTTATTCACAAATTTGAGATGGTTAAGTAACACTCCAGTCGATTGGCGTTAAATTGTTGCTTTTCAATATTTTGTTTGTTTCTGAAAAATGTTTGCAACCTAAAAATCCCCTATGAGCCGATAAAGGAGAAGGGTGCGGAGCCATAAGTATAAAATGCTTTTGCACATCAATTAGCTTTGCTTTTGCCTGAGCATACGAACCCCAAAGCATAAAAACTATACCTTGCTTTAGCTCCGATAGCTTTGTAATTGCAGCGTCGGTAAATTGCTCCCAACCCTTATTCTGATGCGAACCAGCCTGACCTGCCCGTACAGTTAGCGTTGCATTTAGGAGAAGAACGCCTTGCTTTGCCCAATTCTCTAAATTTCCGTGAGTTGGAAAGGGTAAACCTAAATCGGAGCTAATCTCTTTATAAATATTAACCAACGATGGTGGAATTTTCACCCCCTTAGGAACAGAAAAGCTTAAACCATGAGCCTGATTTGGGCCATGATACGGATCTTGCCCGAGAATAACCACCTTAACCTTATCGAAAGGAGTTTGGTTAAATGCGTTGAATATTAGTCCCCCTTTTGGGTAAATTACGCTTTGTTTTTTTTCTTCAACTAGAAACTCTTTAAGCTTGTAAAAATATTCACTGGTAAACTCTTTTTCCAGTACAACTTTCCACGTAGGATCTATTTCGGGATTAATGCTTAATTTACTCATATTAACAAATATTGTTTCAGCGTAAAATTACTGAAAAATTAGGGCTTTTGTGTTCCCATGTTGAAATAATATTACCATATACACCAGCAATCCGTTACGCTCTCTTTTTTGACAAATTTTTGCAATTTAATTAATATTGTTTAAAGCAATAAAGGCACCTGTTTGAGTGCAAGCATTTTCTTTTAAAAAATGTGCATTGCCTAAATATTTTAAATAACTTGCACCTAATCATTGTATACTATCATGTTAAGGAAAGGTAGCATACTTCTACTAGTTGTAGTTTTGTTCACAAGCAACTTTACAACTGCTCAAGGTCCCAATGATAGTCTAAAATCATTGGAAATTAACCCATTTTTGCTAAAAGCAAAAAATGTTACAACCACCGCCGATACTGGTTCAGTTAAAATTATTTCGGTAAGTAGAACGGCCAAAAACATTACCGATTTGCCTTTCCCTATATACGTAATTACTCACGATGAGATAATTAACAATGGCTATACAACGTTAACCGATGCTTTAAAAAGTTTACCAGGTATTAGGGTTTCTCAGCCTGGCACTGGTGAATACGGTGAAAGTTTTCAGATAAGGGGATTACCTGGCAATCAGTATGCGAAAATACTTGTAAATAACCTCCCAATTAAGCCTTCAGCAGTTGCTGGAATGCCTATTGGACATCAGCTTCCAATTCGACAGGCCGAACGAATTGAGGTTATTTATGGCCCCGCTGCAGCCGTTTACGGCGCCGATGCAGTAACAGGTGTGATAAACATAATACTAAAAGAGGCCAGCAAGGGGACTTTTGTTCGTGCTGATATTTTTGTTGGTGAGCAAAAATACAATTACGCCAATTTCACTGTTGGAGGAAAAGCAGGCAAAAACCGTAATATCCTAGAGTACACCATTTATGCAAATAAAATGGAGCATCCGAATATTGACATATTTCGTGGATACTCCAATACCTATAATCCGTTAGCACTAATGGAACAACAAGGATTAAAAATAAATCTGAACGGTTCAGCTTATAATCCAACAAGTATTACCCCCGAAATACTCAGTAATAACGGATTAACCGAGCAAGATTTTATTTCATGGTACTATGGGGAATCGTACCAAGGTTCATTAATAAAACCGGTAATAGAGGCTACAGCAGTATCGGGTCATCTAATAGGTGCTAACCTTAATTTCAGAGGAGTAGGTTTAACCTATAATACGATGTACAGAAAATCTCATAGCTCATTCGGACTAAGCCCATTGTTTTATAGGTACGATAATCCACAAAATTACTGGGCAGAAAATATTCAGCAGCTTTCCCTATCGTATTCGTATGATATTAAAGGCTTTTCAACGTCAACAAACGTATCGTTTTTGGCCTATGCAATGGACAACACCTCGAGTATGGGACTCACCCGATATGATACAGACAGAGCGTATTTGTTTTCTCAATCGGTAGATATTCAGGCTGAACAGCTTTTTACCATTAACCCCACGCGAAACTCAGAAATAGTTGTAGGATTAAGCTACCTTGTTTCCGATATACTTCCTCTAACTAATTATCAGGATAAGCCATTTAACCGTAGCTGGTTTATTCCATTTAACGAGTATAGCTACCCTTCAAATGGCATTTTGGGTAAGTTTGGCTATAATCCAATAAATCAGCATAATCTTTCAGCTTTTGCGCAAGGATTTGCCACTTATAAAAAGTTTAATTTTATTGTTGGTACACGTTTCGATGAAAACTCAATTTACGGATCGAGTTTTAATCCCCGATTGGCAATGCAATACAAAGTTAGCAAAAGCCTAACATTACTCACCTCTTTTGGCTTAGCATATAAGGCTCCTCCGCCCTCACTAACATACCGTTCGCTGGCATATATTCCTTCAGATGAACCAAACGGTATAAAGTATATAACACTGCCAAACTCAAACCTAAAGCCTGAGGGCTATAAATCGCTTGAACTTGGTGTTTTAGTTAAACTTGGCGATAACTTTACTACAAACCTTTCGGGCTTTTTTAACGAGATAACAAACCCAATAATTAGCACAAGCATACCTGTTGATATTCAGAAGTATCCGTTTGCTGTAGCAGCAAACGATAGCCTTTGGGCATACACTTTTATTAACTCGCCTAAGGCAGTTTCACGGCTATACGGCGTGCAGGCTACTCTTCGGTTAATGAATATTGTGAAAAAATACAATATGCATGGCGAGTTGAACTTATCGCTTTCGAGGCAATCCGAGGACGCTCCCGAACTGGTTGAGTTTATCGTTTCGAATATTCAGCTAATGCCGAAACACATGGGGCAGCTAAGTCTTTGGGCAAAACCGCATAAAAACTTTACAATTAGAGCAGATATGGTTTGGATGACAAAATGGTTAAGAGTACTAATTCCTTTTGAATCGCTGTACTCAAAGCTTTTCTCGGATGTTGATGGTTTTTTTACCCTTGATTTATCGTCAACAATAAAGCTTGATAGTAACCTAATGATAATGCTAAAAGCTAAAAATTTGCTTAACGAGAAGTACAGCGGATTTGTGTATCCAGGCCTTGAGTATGGAATGCCCTACAGCCCTCAGGTTGGACGAAACTTTACGATAGGATTATCCTACACTTTTAACTAAATGTAAATGGCTTTAAAACGTTACATATTAATTATATGTCATTGCAAATTGCTATTTACAATGCTATTTACAATGCTCTTCTCCAATAATCTATTCGCTCAAAAATCGTCTACAGAAAATAGAAATTGTAGTGAAATATATGCGAAAATTGTTGGAGTTGATTTAAGCACAACGACTAAGAATTACGAACAGCTTCAGTCAGAGCTAATAGTATTAATCAATTTTGCTTCGCAAGATTCATGCATTGAGGCGCTTATTGAAGGCTACCGATTACAATCGAAATTGTATTTAGCACAGGGTAGTATTGAAAATTCGATGGTTAGTAGCCTAAATGCACTGGCAATTGCAGAAAAGCATGGGCAAAAAAGAATTATACCCAGTATTTATGTCGATATGGCCGATGCCTATTTTACGAATAGAATTTACCCTAAGGCCGCTGAAAACTACAAGCTTGCTTATAAGGCAAACGAAGCGTTTAACGACTATTCGTTAAACACTTATCTTCTTGAAAATATGGGAATTTCGTATTATAGCTCTTCCAATCTCAACGATTCCAGAATGGCCTATAAAACCCTTCTTGAAAGTGCTGATACGTTGGAAATAGAAGATTCTCAAAAGATAAGGGCATTGCACAAGCTTATAATAATTGACAAAGAATCCAAAAATTACAACAGAGCGCTCTCCTCTGCAAATTCACTACTAAGTATTATGCAAAACGCTGACGATTCTTTAGGTCAAATAATTACATATAACAATGTTGGTTATCTGTATTTTATGCTAAAGGGTTTTGATGAAGCAATAGATAATTTTAAGGAAGCACTCGTTATTGGCAAGCAACAAAAAGTAGATAGTAGCCTTATGGCCAATTTGTATTGCAATATTGGCGTTTGTTACCAAAATTTAAACAGCTACGCAAATGCTATTACAAATGTAAATAGTGCATTAGCATTTCTCGATCCTAATAAAAACCCAGCACAGTATGCAGAAACTCTGAATACACTTGCCTGGATATATTACAAGAAAGGCGATCTTTACAACGCATCGAAAGGTAGCAAGGAATCAATAGTATGGGCAAAAGAAACGAACAATCCAATTTTACTTGCTGATTGTTATAAGACCTATAGTACATTGTTAAAAGCAGGAAACGACCCCATAGCCGCCCTTGAATATTTCGAACTTTTCTCTCACCTTAGTGACTCTGTTGCCCTCGCGGAGCGAATTGAAGAGAATAGCGCCGATGATTTACTTGCTCAGCTTGAAAAAGCAGAAAAAGAGCAAAAGCTTTACATTGCCGATAGGGAAATGCAGGAGCTAATGCTAAAACAGCTTCGGTTAGAATCGGAGAAACGAAAACAGGAAATACTAATCCTGAAAAATGAGAAGGAAATGCAGCAGCTCGAAAGCGAGAAAGCATATCAATCGTTGGAATTGGCAAAACGCGAGCAAGAAGCTGCTCTGCAAAAATCAACCATTAAAAACTTAGAACAAGCAAATGAAATTAAAGAATTTCAAATAAAACAGAAAGAAGCAGAGGAGAAACAGCGCAGAAGAGAAATTGAGCTATTGCAGATTGAAAAAGAGCGACAACAGCTTGTTATTGAAAAGGAAACAGAAATACGAAAAAGAGCAATATGGATGTTAGTACTTAGCTTTATAGTACTTGCACTGGTTATATTTGGTTTAATTACAACTAGAAAAAAGAACCGGTTACTTGCCGAACAAAAAAAAGTGATTGAGCAAAAAAATAGGAAACTAAAAAAAGCCAACAAAGATATCCTAGAAAAGAACTATCAGCTTAGCGAACTTGCCGAAGAAATTAGAGCTCAAAATGAAGAGATAATAACCCAAAAAGAGCTTATTGAGGATAAGAACAAGAGCATAACTGATAGCATACAATACGCTAGCCTAATCCAAAGCGCTGTGCTACCAAGTAACGACGAACTGACAAAATATTTTACCGACTCATTTATCCTCTACAAACCTCGCGATATTGTTAGCGGCGATTTTTGGTGGTTTTTAAAAACTCACAACAGAGCTATTTTGGCTGTTGCCGATTGTACGGGACATGGAGTTCCCGGGGCATTCCTAAGCATGTTAGGATCAACTCTGCTTTCAGAAATTGGAACTCAATACCCTCACATCACTTCAAGTGAACTACTTGACAAGCTGCAAACCAGAATGGTCAATTCTCTTGTTCACGATAGCAGAGCAAATCCGCAACGCGACGGAATGGACATTGCCGTTTGCATATTTAATGATAACTCAAATGAGGTTGAATTTACTGGTGCAAATAATCCTCTTTATATACTAAGAAATCAAGAGGTTATTATTTTAAAGGCAGATAAAATGCCTATAGGATTACGCGAGGGAAAATCGGCATCGAAGAGATTTACGCTGAATACAATTAATTACCTGCCAAACGATAGGTTTATTATGTTTTCAGATGGTTATGCCGATCAGTTTGGAGGTGAAAGCAATAGAAAAATGATGTATAAAAACTTCAGAAATCTTCTTGTTGAGAGCAGTAATCTAACAATGGATAAGCAAAAGGAATTTCTCGATAAATCGTTTACCGAATGGCAAGGGTATAACCAACAGGTTGATGATGTGATTGTGTTAGGTGTACAAGTTTAGGCTAAATTTTTAGCCCGATAACAGTAATATCGTCAAGCTGATCGTTTCCGTCAACCCATCTAAAGAATGCATCCTCAATAATGCTTTGTTGATCGTCTAGCGGTTTTTGGGCATTTTGAGTTAAAATATCAATGAATCGACTCTTACCAAATTTTTGGTTAAAGTTTTCTCCACCCAGCTGATGCCTATAACCATCTGTGAATAGATAAAGAATATCACCCTTTTTCACGCTAATTCGAAACGAGCTAAATGGTCTCATCCGCTGATGGTATGAAATGGGCATTCTATCGCCTTTTTGCTCGGTTAAGCTGCATATTCCATCATCGCCAAACTTTACAATCCAGAGTGGTTGGTTTGCTCCAGCAAATTCAACAAAATCATCTCCTTTAGTGTAGCGTATTAGCGATATATCCATTCCCTCCTGATGTTCACCAATAGTTCCCTCCTGCTTAAGCGATTCAATGATAAATAGCCTAAGATTATCAAGAATATCTGATGGGTGCTCAATCTGCCTACCCATTAGCTCGGTAAGCGCCGAAATGCCAAGCATACTCATAAAACCACCGGGTACACCATGACCAGTACAATCGCCCAAAGCTATGGTTATGGTATTGTTTTTTGGGTATGCCCAGTAAAAGTCGCCGCTTACCACATCCTTTGGAAAATACATTATAAAATGCTCGGTGAAGTAATGCTCAAATATCTCCTTTGCAGGAAGGAGTGCTTGTTGAATGCTCGACGCATAATCAATACTATCGGTAATAAGCCAGTTAAAACGCTCAAGCTGTTCACTTTTTTCTCGTAAAACTTCTCGTTGCCTTTCCACCTCATTGCGTTGTGCTTCTATCTCTTCCTTTTGAGCCGTAATCTCCTCATTTTTTTGTAATATTTCCGTATTATGCTGCCGTAGCTGGCTGTTCGATTTTCGGTTAAGCCTATACTGCCTAAACAGCAAATACATAATAATTGTTAGGAAGAGCATTATACCTAAAATGATATAGGTATGGGCTCTTTGCCAAAGAATTTTTAGTTCAGCATTGTGTAATAGAACATCTTTCAGCTCGTTTTCACGCTGTAACTTCTCTATTTCCAGCTCCTTTTGCTCGAGTCGGTAAACGGCCTCCATTTCGGCAAATTTATTTGCGCGATGCAAAGTATAAAGGCTATCGTTAAGCGCAAAATATAGCTTATGGTGCATAAGCGATAAGCCAACTTCACTCATATCCTCGTAAATAGATGAAAGCAGACCATGCGCATCCTTTTGTAGCGATAGCATGTTGTTCTTGGTTGAACTATCCACTGCTTTTAGAGCGTATAGCTTGGCTTGCTCAAAATTTCCCAGTTCATATGCAATAATAGCCAAATGGTATTGAACCCCAGATATTACGGATTGAAAATTACTTTGCTGAGCTAATTCAAGGGCTAACGAGAGATTATATCTTGCATCGGAATACTTTTTCTGCTTAAGCAAAACTTGTCCAATTTCATAAAGAGCATCTGCTTGCCCCATTTTATCGTTGTTCTGCTTGAATAATTTTTCTGCTTGCACAAGAAAGACACTTGAGCTATCCAAAATTTCAGCTTCTTTGTAGGCAATACCCTTGCTAAGCAAAGTTGTAGCCTTACCCCTTTCATCCTTTAGCTCCTCAAAAATTGTAAGAGCTCGGTTGTAGTACGAAATACTCTCAAGTACGTTTTTTGAGTCGACCAGAACTCCACCAATGTTAACAAGTGTTAGTGCAACTGACTCTTTTTCATTGAATTCTTCGAGTATTGCTAAAGCTGAGAAATAGTTCTCCAACGATTTTTCGTATGCACCAATATCATGGCTAACCGCGCCCATATTGGTTAGAATGCTAGCTACTGCTACAGTATCGTTGTTGCTTTGAAAGTAGTTAAGCGCAGCTTGGAAATGCTCAATTGCCTTAGGATGATTTGAAATTCGTCTGTTAAGTACTCCTAGATTGTTATTCATTTTAGCAACTCCAACCTTATGATCAAGGCTATCGAGAATTTTAAGCGCAGATTCGTAAGAATTGATAGAGTTGTTAAGACTGCCTGTTAAGAGGTATACCTTGCCATTCAAACTATATGCTGTGGCTAATCCCTGTAAAATTCTATTTGCTAAGTATTTGTTGGTTTCATATTCTAGCAATCGGTAAAGAATTGAAATAGCACTATCGTTCTGCTGTAACGCTTGGTTTAGATGACGATTATGAAGGATATAAACTTTAGCCTTTTCAATGCGAAGGATGCCTTTATAATAGTCTATTGCAGGATTTGTAGTGCTATCGTTTTGCTCAAGTAAGTCAATCCTATTTAACCAATAAAATGAGGAATCGGGATTGTTGTTGGCGTATAATTTAGCTATTTGTAGAAGAGTATTTGCCCTAGTTGTGTCATGCTGGGCTGTTTTAAGCTCATCGAATAAATTTTCAATTCCCTCTTGCGATTTTAGCGACGAAGAGAAAGTAGTAAGCAGTAAAAGGGTTATTATTATTACTTTTCGCAAGTCTTTGTGTTTTAACTTTATAAAGTTAGTAAAAATATGTAAAACAAAAGGCTTTGCTTGCTATTTTAGAAAACTATTGCGTAATGCAAATATAATTAGCGAATTAGGCAAGTTGAGCCTAAATTTCCGATTTAAAGTGAAACTTTATATCTGTGAACTTTTCCTGAGCCATTTGCAATGCGTAGGGTGAATCGGCCAGAAAAACTTCGTTTCCTTTTTTATCAATTGCTAAATTTGCATACTTTCTTAGCCTAAAATCCTTAAGCTGTTCTAGGTTATCACTTTCAATCCAACAAGCCTTGTAAAGGCTAATTGGCTCGTATTTACAGAGCGCACCATACTCGTGCTCAAGCCTATACTGTATAACATCGAACTGAAGAGCGCCAACCGTTCCAATAATTTTTCGTCCGTTTACTTTCGAAGTGAATAGCTGTGCAACCCCCTCGTCCATTAGCTGATCAATTCCCTTTGCCAGCTGCTTAAATTTCATGGGATCGGCATTTTCGATATACCTAAAAAGTTCGGGCGAAAAGCTAGGTATCCCTCTAAATTTTAAGCTTTCGCCTTGTGTTATAGTATCGCCAATAATAAAGCTACCCGTATCGTGCAAGCCAATAATATCGCCCGGAAAGGCCATATCAACAATAGACTTTTTATCGGCCATAAAAGCGGTTGGGCTAGAAAACTTTACCCTTTTGCCACTTCGAACATGCAGGTAAGGCTTATTCCTTTCAAAAACACCCGAGCAAATCTTAAAAAAAGCAATCCTATCGCGATGGTTAGGATCCATGTTGGCATGAATTTTAAATACAAATCCCGTAAGATTCTCTTCAAATGGAGATACTTCGCGTGTTTGGGTTTTTGTGTTTGTAGGGTGCGGAGCAATGTTAATAAAGCAGTTTAAAAGCTCCTGAACACCAAAATTGTTAAGAGCACTACCAAAAAACACTGGGGCTACTTGACCTGATCGATAGCTATCGTTATTGAATTCGGGGTATACGCCGTTCACTAATTCTAGGTCGTCGCGAAGTGCTTTGGCGTAATCGCTAATGTGCTTATCGAGCTCAGGTGAAGATATATCCTCAATCTCAACCGATTCGTGTTCAACTGTTTGCTTATCATCGGAAAAGAAGAGGTTAAGCTTTTGTTCGTACATATTGTAAACCCCTTGAAAAGTTGGCCCCATGCTAATTGGCCAGCTCAATGGCCTTACCTTAATATTGAGCTCCTCTTCTATTTCATCAAGGATATCAAATGGGTCTTTACCGTTTCTGTCGAGCTTATTCACAAAAACAATAACGGGTGTATTCCGCATACGGCAAACCTCCATTAGCTTTCGGGTTTGGCTCTCAACCCCTTTAGCACAATCAATTACAATAATAACACTATCTACCGCAGTGAGCGTACGGTATGTGTCCTCGGCAAAATCCTGGTGACCAGGCGTATCGAGTATGTTTATTTTAATGCCCTTATATTCAAATCCCATTACCGATGTCGCTACCGATATTCCTCGCTGGCGCTCAATCTCCATAAAATCCGATGTAGCACCCTTTTTTATCTTATTGCTTTTTACCGCTCCGGCAACGTGAATTGCTCCTCCGTAAAGTAAAAGCTTTTCGGTAAGTGTTGTTTTACCTGCATCGGGGTGACTAATAATTGCAAACGTTCTGCGTCGTTTAACCTCAGTGTTTAATACCATTTTATCATGCTCGTTTAAGGGCGCAAAAATAGTAAATTATGCGATAGTCTCTAGGTGTTTTATACATAGTTTAGCCTTGTTTATAAACCAATATGCTGTAGTTTATCAAATTATGTTGCTTGCGTACTGGCTTATATTGTTTTTATTTTCTCTTATGGCTAATTTTGATATCAGTAATTTTTATAGAATGAGCAATAATAATAGTTTTAAGGAGGTTCGTTATCGAATAATCAATGCCATGCTCCTTGTTGGAATGCTAGTGTCGGTTCCGTCAGCTGTAGTTTCGGCAATTCGAGGTATAAGCAATGGTATGTATTTTTTTGTATACATTGAAGTTTTTGTCGCTATTGTGGCAATGTTTGCATACTTTTCAAAAAAGATACTTTCACCAAATGCTCGCACGGCAATACTGTTCAGTTATATCTTTATAATTGCAATTTTTTCACTATACACATATGGCTTAATTGGCCTTGGCCTTTTTATGCTGCTTTTTATTACCCTCTTGCTTACCAGCCTATTCGGTGTAAGCTTAGGCATAATCTCTTTATTAGTTTCAACTGCGCTCTTTGCACTTTTAGGCTATGGTGTAATTGGCAATTACATTAAGTTCTCAATTGATTTTAATGAGTTTGCCTATTCTCCCAGAGAATTTTTATGGCGAGGAATATACCTTGTAACATTTGGCTCAATGGGCATTGCGGCAGTGGGTAGTGTAAACCATTTTTTAAGGAAAACGAACAAGTCGTTAGTAAAAAGCGAGGAAAGGCTTTCGCTTGCAATTAATAGCGTTAACGAGGTTATTTGGGACATTGATTTAGTGCATGGTAATAGCTTTATAAGCCCACATTACGAAGAAGTACTTCCGTTTGCACCAGAGAAACTTGCAAAAGACGTAAGCGCGTGGAAAGAGATTATTTATGAAGAAGATATTGAGAGGGTTAGCAAGGCTATTCAGGATCAACTCCAAGGTAGGTCTGAATCGCTAAATATTGAGTATAGAATTAAGGACAACAATGGAGCTTTACATTGGTTACAGTCTAGGGGTAAAGTTGTGAAACGAGATAAGAATGGGAAACCTCTTCGAGTAGTAGGTACACATGCAAACATTGGTCCTCGTAAGGAAATGGAGCAAATACTAAGGGAAAGCGAACAGAAATACCGTTCAGTATTTCTAAATGCATACGATGCCATTTTATTGATTTCAAATCGGCATATTATTGATGCGAATAATTCAGCTGTAACCTTTTTGGGAGTGGCAAAAAACGATTTGGTTGGAATGGACATTGCAGAGTTTTGCCCCGTTGAGCAATCCGATGGCACCAATTCGGTTGAAAAACTTATCTTCTTGCTTAATGAAGCAATTAGCAAGGGCAATGCAACATCGGAATGTGAGTTCATAAACAAAAACGATAAACAATTCTACGCATCGGTTAGCTTTAGCAGCCTTGGAGATTCTGAGCATAATATTGTTCAGCTAATAATTCATGATATAACCGAATACCGAATGTTTGAGCAAGAGAAGCTTAAAGCAATTGTGGATACTGAGGAAAAGGAAAGGCTTATACTTGCTGGCAATTTGCACGACGATGTTGGCCCATTACTCTCGAGCCTAAACATGTACCTTTCGCTTATAAAAAGGGACGAAACTCAAAATAAGAGTGAGGTCATTGATAACATGGAAGAAATACTAAAAGATGCTATTTCAAGCGTTCGTGAAATTTCAAATAGCATTAGCCCACATGCACTAACAAATTACGGTTTAGTTTATGCAATTAACAGTTTTATTGATAGACGTAAGGGCTTAGTTAAATTCCATTTCGATGAGAATATTGGAGATGAACAATTGCCAAGCTTTATTGAGATGATCTGCTATAGAATTGTTAAAGAAATGATTAACAATACACTAAAATATGCAAATGCCAAAACGGTACAAATAAAAATTCGTAAGCACACAAGCTATTTCACATTAAGCTATAGCGATAATGGAGATGGATTTGATTTAGACAGTTTATTGTCTAATGGCAGTTCTGGTTTAGGCTTAATGAGCATAACCAGCAGATTAAAAACCTTGGGGGCAAAATATGAAATGCATAGCAAACCTGGCAATGGTTTTAGCTTCGAAATGAGAATAAGAGTTTAAAAATGCAAAACGAGATAACCCAAAGATGATCAGAACAATAGTAGTTGATGACCATAGAATACTCCGCGATGGCATAAAAGCGCTTTTAAAAGAAATGGAAGGTATTGAGCTAGTAGCCGAAGCATCAAATGGTGTTGAGCTAATTGGCCTACTTAACGAGTGCAATGTCGATTTAATACTAATGGACATAAACATGCCGCAGATGGATGGAATTGAAGCCTCTAGGCAAGCACTCCGCATTTGCCCAAAGGTTAAAATAATCATCCTTTCTATGCACGACGATATTAAATTCTACGATTCCATAGTGCAGCTTGGGGTAAACGGTTTTTTGCTTAAAGAATCGGACTACGACGAGTTGGAAAAGGCCATTAAGTCTGTTTTTGAGGGTAAGCCCTATTTCTCACAAGAACTATTAATGAAATTGCTTAGCTCAAAAAACGATAAGCCTAGCATTGCAATTACACCTCGCGAAAAAGATGTATTAGAGCTTATTTGTAAAGGATTTTCAACAGCAGAAATAGCAAACCAGCTTTTTTTAAGCGTAAGCACAATTGAAAAGCACAGGGCAGAATTGCTCGATAAGACTAGCTCACCAAACTCAACTGCCCTTGCTGTATATGCTATTAAGAATAACCTCGTAAACCTATGAAATTAGCTGAAAACTTTTTCAATTGATTCAACCGTAAGGTTGTCCTTAAAAATAAAGTTCTCTGCACCAGCCTGTATCATCTGCGTAACTGTTTTCATATCCTTTTGAAACGACACGGCAATAATACGGGTCTGCCTATACATCGATCTGTTTATTAGCTGCGTAGCAGTTACTCCGTTCATTTGGGGCATATTAACATCCATAAAAATAACATCAAAACCGTTTTGGTTAAATGCCTTGTTCACTGCTTCTTGCCCATTGGTTGCCAATACTAATTCCGAGAGTCGGTTCCCCAAAATGCTTTTTACTAACATTGAAAGGGTTTTGGCAAAGGTTAGATTGTCGTCAACTATTAAAACTCTGTAGCTATGCAAGGTCATATTATACCAATGTATTGAGTTGATCTATTTATGTAACTCGAAAAACGAAATAGCATCAAGCAAAAGTTCCGATTGAGCGGAAAGCTCCTCAGCGCTTGACGCTAGCTCTTCGCTAGCCGATGCATTCTGTTGGGTTATACCGTTAAGCTCCTGTATGGCCGAATTTATTTGAGTGGCACCATGCCGTTGCTCGCTACTTGCAGCGGCAATTTCCTCAACAAGTTTGGCTGTTTTATTTATGTCGGGTATAATCTCCTTAAGCAAATTACCCGATTCCTCCGTAATACTTAAACTTGATTTTGATATTTCGTTGATTTCATTGGCAGCAACCCTGCTACGTTCGGCTAGTTTGCGCACTTCGGCTGCAACAACAGCAAATCCCCTGCCCTGTTCGCCTGCACGAGCTGCTTCAACTGCAGCGTTTAGAGCTAGCAGGTTTGTCTGAAATGCTATATCGGTTATTATGCTAATCTTATCGGCAATATCGCGAACAGCCATAACGCTTTTCTGCGAAGCATCTTCAACCTTGGTGATTTTTTGGTATACGTTGTTAGCAATTGTATTTGTTTGCTGTGCATTATCATTATTCTGATCGATATTCGAGGCCATCTCTTCCATTGATGACGATACCTCCTCAACCGATGATGCTTGCTGGTTGGCTCCCATCGACAGCTCTTGCGAGCTAGAGTTTAGCTCCTCGGCAGCTGAGGTCAGCTGGCTAGCACTCGACGAGATGTTCGACACAACGCTTGTTAGCTGTGCTGATAAAGATGATGTTGAATTGGCTAGAATGCCAAGTTCATCTTTACGCTTCATTAGCTCGGGATCCACCTTAATGTTTAGTACGCCATTACTAAGCTGGTTTATGTTTTTAATTAAGTGCTCAAGCGGTTTTTTAACAACTCTCGTTACATAAACGTATGCCGCTATGCCAATTATTACTTGTAAAGGAAAACTCCACGCCTGATGTATTCCTCCTCCCATTCGGGCTGACTGCCCTGATATAAAAGCCAAAGCTAGCATGGCAATACCCGTAGCAAAGCCAATTTTAAAAAGCACCGAATTTTTAAATAGTATTCTCATAACTATTACAAGAACTATCATCCCAACTGGGCCTGCTAGAATAATTGAAACTAACGTTGCTGAATCCATATCTGATGTATTTAGTTAGTGTTAAAAATGACATTGTTTACAATGCAAAAGTATTTTATGCAATGCAATGCCATCTAGATGTTTTTTTCAGAAATGGATGAGGAAAACCTCATTTTTTGGTTGAGGATTATTTCATCAAGCGTTGGTAGTTGGAAAAAATTATGAGTTGAATTTAAAAATCAGGAGTATAAAAAAGCTGCCCAAGCCCAATTGTATATAGCAAATTTCCAACAATTGCATGCTCAATGGCAATAGCAAGTAGCGAACGGTGTTTTGCGTATGAGAATGCCCAAACTATTCCAATCAATGTGGCCCCTAAAACAGCAATCCAATTTGCAAAAATTATATGCAAAAAGCCGAATAGTATCCCATTTACAACAGATTTGACTTTGGAATTTTTAAATAGCATACTGTATCTGTGAAAAAAGAATGAGCGGTAGATTAGCTCCTGCGTAAAAGCAGACCATAGTGGATAAAACAGCATAATCATTAACCAAAGAAATGGATTATGTTTCGGTAAATAGAAAAGATAATCAGGAAGAAAAGCATAGGTTGTAATCAGGATGATTACTGCGGCTATAGCTAATCGTAAAGACATCATTTTCCAACCCATAAAACTATTTAAACCTAACTCCTTATTGTTAAACGATTTGCTTTTTAAAAGATAAGTAAGCATGATAACAAAAACGACAAGCAAGAGCATTGACTTATGCCCAGGAAAAATATCGAAGAGGTAGGCTAAAGGAATCCCTATGAAAAGAATTGCTAACTCTACATATCTTAAAACATCGACTGGTTTCATTTAAATTTATGCTATTCATATTTAACAAAGCAAGTTAACATTTTGTTATAATCGTGCTGGAATGTCATTATCAATTAATGATTTTTTCACCTCTTCAATTTTCACCACTCCAAAGTGAAAAATTCCCGCTGCCAGCGCAGCATCGGCTTTTCCCTCAGTAAAAACATCAACAAAGTGCTGCGCATTGCCTGCTCCTCCCGAGGCAATTACGGGAATACTTACAGCTTCCGATACCCCACGGGTAATATCCAACGCAAAACCTTGCCGCGTTCCGTCCGATGTGAACGAGGTTAACAGTATTTCGCCTGCACCCCGATTGTAACATTCCTTTGCCCAATTTGTAGCTAAAAGTCCAGTGGGTTTAGTTCCTGCATGGCTAACAACCTCCCAGCCGTTGCTGGTTAGCTTGGTATCGATGGCTACCACTACGCATTGCGAGCCAAATTGCCTAGCCAGCTCAGCAATAAGCTGCGGATTTACTATGGCCGATGTATTTACCGAAACCTTATCGGCACCGGCCGAAAGAAGCGCTTCAACCTGCTTGGCATTGCTAATACCTCCGCCTACAGTAAAAGGAATATTTATGGCTTTTGCCACATCCTTTACAACGTTTGCAAAGGTTTCGCGTTCTTCGAGCGTGGCAGTTATATCGAGCAAGGTTAGCTCATCGGCACCTTGCGCCGAGTAGTGCGTTGCCAACGCTACCGGGTCGCCAGCATCTTGTAAGTTCTGAAAGTTTATCCCTTTCACTGTTCTGCCATTCTTAATATCGAGGCAAGGAATTATTCGTTTTGTCAGCATAATTTCTTTATTTATTGGAACGCAGATTATACAGATCCGCCCTGTCTACCGGCCAGGCAGGCTGCTGCGGGCAGGTTTTAACGACTTTTCGCAGATTTTATATATATAACTCCTCTTATCCGTGTTCATCTTTTAAATCCGCGTTATCCGCGTTCTATTGTTATTTTTCCTTCATAAATCGCTTTTCCCACAATGGCACCAAAGCATCCAATGGCCTGGAGTTTGTCCAGCTGCGATTGCTCCGATACCCCTCCGCTGGCATTTAGCTTTATGGAAGGAAACTTTTGAATTAAGTCGGTATACAGCTCAAATGCTGGCTCGCCAAGGGTTCCGTCTCGGTCAATATCGGTTACGGTGAAATAGGTGAACCCATCTTTTATTAATCGGGTAATTACATCATCGATTTGTAAATTTGATTCTTCTTGCCAACCCGAAACTTTAACTTTTCGGTTCATAACATCTACCGAGGCAATTAGCTTTTCGGTGCCAAATATCTCAATCCATTCGGGTGCAAGCTGGGGTTGATGTATTAAAACTGTACCCAAATTTACCTGAGCTGCACCTGCGCTTAGGCAATCCTCAAGGCTTCGTTGGTTGCGAATTCCTCCGCCAAAGTCAACCTTTAAGTTTGTGCTGTTAGTAATTTGCTCTAGTACCCTTAAGTGCATTGGGTGTCCGGCCTTCGCACCCGACAAATCTACTAGGTGGAGGTTCTCTATACCTTTATCCTCAAAGGCCTTTGCCTGGTCAACAGGATTTGGGTTATAAATTTTCGACGTGCTATAATCGCCCTTGAAAAGGCGAACGCATTTGCCATCTATTAGGTCTATTGCTGGGATAAGTTTCATTTAAGTTTAAGACTATTTTTTACAAATTCACAAAATTTCTTAGCATTTCCATTCCCGCTTCCCCGCTTTTCTCGGGGTGAAACTGTACGCCAAAATAGTTGTCTTTGCTAACCGCTGCGGCGAATGGTATTTCGTACTCGCAGGTAGCAATGGTACTGTTGCATACTTGGGCGTAGTAGCTGTGTACAAAGTAGAAGTACGTGCCATTGGCAATTCCCTTAAATAAGGGACTTTCACTAATATTAATGCTGTTCCAGCCCATATGTGGTACTTTTGCCGATATGTTGAACTGTTTCACATCAAAATCAATTAGTCCAAGCCCTTGCGTTGCACCCTCTTCCGACTGGCTGCCCATAAGCTGCATACCCAAGCATATTCCCAATAGCGGGCGTTTAAACAATTTTAGCACCTCGTTTAGCCCCCTTTGCTCAATTTGCTGCATGGCGTGGGTGGCATGCCCAACACCCGGAAAAATTAGCCTATCGGCTTGCATAAGTTCTGCTGCATTATCAGAAATAAAGGCGTTTATGCCTAACCGTTCCAAGGCATTTTGCACAGAGGCCACATTCCCCGCTCCGTATGATAGAATAGCTATCTTTGTATTGGAACGCGGATAACGCTGATTTTGCTGATTCTCGCAGATTTTTTCCACTTTATTATTCATCATTCGACATACATTATTTAATTGATTATAAGAAGGCTGAGCACGAATATCTTGCTGATTTTTGCAGGTTTTAGTAATACCCTCTATCCGCGTTCATCTGTTGAATCTGCGTCATCAGCGTTCTATTCAAATAACCCCCTTGGTACTTGGCAACTCGTTCCCCTCAATGCGTACCGCTTGCCTCAACGCCCTTGCAAATGCTTTAAATATTGCTTCGGCCTTGTGATGCTCGTTTAGGCCTTTGGCCTTAATGTGTAAATTAGCTGCAAGCCCGTACGATAGCGATTGGAAAAAGTGGGGCAGTAGCTCAGTAGCCATATCACCAATTTTCTCGCGTCTAAATTTTGCTTTCCATTTAAAGAATGGCCTGCCGCCTAAATCGAGTAGTACCTTTGCCTGGCAGTCGTCCATTGGTAGGGCAAAGCCATAGCGCCCAATGCCGGCCTTGCTGCCAAGCGCCTGCTTAATGGCCTCGCCAAGGGCAAGGGCAATATCCTCAACCGTGTGGTGCTCGTCAACGTGAAGGTCGCCAATGCATTTTGCCGATATTCCAATCCCCGCGTGGCGGTCAATTTGCTCTAGCATATGATCCAGAAAACCCACACCAGTATCGAGTTTACCATCCAATTTACCATCCAAATCAACAGTAATGGTAATATCCGTTTCGTTGGTTTTGCGGTTTACTGTGGCTACCCGCTGTGGCTTAGTTATCTTGTAGATATTCTCCCAGTTTGCCGTTGAAAAATCGGCCTCGGGGTTTGGTTTGCTGGTAATTAAAATTGATTTTGTACCAAGATTTTTAGCCAGCTGCACATCGGTAAGCCTATCGCCAATTACAAACGATTCAGCTAGGTTGTAGTCGCCATTTAGATACTTGCTAAACATTCCCGTTCGGGGTTTGCGATTGGGCGAGTTTTGCTCCTCAAACGACCGGTCAATAAGAATGTCATCAAAAACAATTCCTTCGCCCTTAAGGGTTTGCAGCATTAGGTTGTGTGGTCCCCAAAACGTTTCCTCCGGAAACGAGTTGGTTCCAAGTCCATCCTGATTGGTTGCCATAACCAGCTGGTAGTCGGTTTCGCGAGCAATTTTACTTAGCCAGCCGATAGCTCCGGGTATAAACTCCAGCTTCTCAAACGAGTCTATTTGGTAGTCGGCAGGTTCTTTTATCAGCGTTCCATCACGGTCGATGATAAGTAGTTTAGTCATATTGTTTTGTTTTTAATAACACAGAGATACAGGGGTACAGAGTCTTTTAATCGATAGATGGTGATTGCGCCGATATGCGGCTTTTCTTAACTTCGATATTCGACATTCATTATTCATCATTCGTTATTGTTTTTCAAACAGTAAATCACCTTTTTCACTTCCTCCCTAGTTCCAACCGTAATCCGCAAGCATCCTTCGCATCCGGGCTGTGTGCTTCTGTCGCGAACCACAATTCCACTGCTAGCCAGCTTACTGTATGCTTGCCTTGCATTATCGAACTTTACAAGCAAAAAGTTAGCATCCGATGGGTAAACCTTTTGTACCATTGGTAAACTTTTCAGCTCGTTTGTGAACCAATTTTTGTTATCAACCAGCTCTTTTGTTCGTTTAACCATTTCATCGCTTTGCTGTAAAGCTTTTAGAGCAATATCGATGGATGGTTTGCCCACGTTGTAGGGGAACTTTACCTTGTTCATCACGCTAATAATCTGGGGCGATGCAAATGCCATTCCAACCCGCGCTGCCGCCAATCCCCACGCTTTCGATAGCGTTTGCAGTACAACCAGGTTTGGATACTGGTTTATCCAGCTAATTACCGATTGCTCAGGGCAGAAATCAATGTAAGCCTCATCAACAACAACAATGCCTGCCGATTTCTCGATAATTTGCCTTACTATTTCAGCATTCTGCGTGTTTGCTGTTGGGTTATTCGGATTGCAGATAAACGTTAGCATAGGCCTTTGTAAATTTTTATCCTCAAAATCTTTTGTGTTGATATTGAAGTCGCTATCGAGCATCGATTCGATTACCAAAACATCATTAACCGCTGCACAAACACCATACATCCCGTAGGTTGGAGGGAAAACTAGTATTTTGTCCGTTGCTGGTTGGCAAAAGCATCGCATTAGCAAATCTACCGCCTCATCGCTGCCGTTACCAATAAATAGTTGCGATACGTTTACCCCTTTTACCTTGGCTATCTCATCCCTTAAGCCTTGTAGCTGCGATGCGGGGTAGCGATTTATGCCTTCGGGCAAGTTGGGTAGGGCAGCTGGGCACTCGTTGGCATCGAGCCAAATGGAGGCGTTGCCCTCAAATTCGTCTCTAGCCGATGAGTAGGGCTTTAAACTTGATATATTTAAACGGATTAGGTTGTCGGTTGTGGGTTGTGGGTTGTCGGTTTTATTACTTTCAACTGACAACTTACAACAGACAACTGTTCTCTCCTCAACCGCCCGTGCGTGCGCCTCAAGCCCCTCGGCTCTGGCTAGCGATGTGGTTGCTTTGGCAATTGATGATAGCCCTTCGCTAGTGAGTTGCTGAAAGGTTATGGTTTTCATAAAGCTAAGCAAATTCACTCCGCTCCAGTTTCGGGCAAAGCCCGATGTGGGTAGCGTGTGGTTGGTTCCGCTGGTATAATCACCTACCGACTCGGGCGTGAAATGCCCCAGAAAAACCGAGCCTGCATTTTCAACTTTCTCTGCAAGTTCATTTGGCTTATCAACGGCCAGAATAAGGTGCTCAGGCGCGTACTCATTGCTTACCTTTATGGCATCATCCAAATTATCAACAAGAATTGCAGTGCTATTGTCAAGGCATTGCAGCGCAATTTGGCTACGGGGTAAGGTTTTTAACTGTTCATCTACCTCCATTAAGCAGGCCTTTAAAATGCTCTCGTTGGTGGCTATTAGCACAACCTGACTATCGGTTCCGTGCTCGGCTTGCGATAGCAAATCGGCTGCAACAAAGGCAGGATTTGCTGTTTGGTCGGCAATAACAAGCACTTCCGATGGGCCGGCAGGCATATCAATGGGTACACCCATAGCGCTAACCTGTACCTTTGCCTCGGTAACGTATCGGTTCCCAGGACCAAAAATCTTATCAACCCTGGGGATGCTTTCTGTACCAAAAGCCATAGCAGCAATGGCTTGCGCCCCACCTACGGTGAAAACCCGCGCGTTGAAAAGGCTAAGGGTGTAAAGCAGTTCTGGCGTTGGGTTAGGTGGAGTGCAAATAATCAGTTCGTTACAACCAGCCACTTTTGCCGGAACGGCAAGCATAAGCACAGTGCTTAGTAGCGGTGCTGTTCCACCAGGAATATATAGCCCCACTCGATTAAGCGGCTTGTATTGCAACTCGCAACATATGCCAGGCATTGTGCTAATGCTTACATCTTGTGGCCTTTGCGCAGCGTGAAATTTGTCAATATTGTTAATGGCTTGACTAATTGAGCTAACAATATCTTGCGATACAGCATTTTTTGCCTGCTCTAACTTCAATTTTGATATCTCAAGCAGCTGGCTGTCGTATTTGTCAATTTCTCTATTAAGGCGAATAAGCGCATCATCGCCATTTTGCCTGACCTCGGCAATAATTTGGCTAACCCGCTGTTTTGTTTCAGGATCATCCTGCAGGGGTCGTTTTAGAACTTCGGCTATTTGTGATTTAGTAGGATATTTTAGTGTTTTCATTGATTCTGATTTTTTTGAAACGCTGATGACGCAGATTTACTTCAATTTTGATTGTCTCGTCAACCTCCCAAAAACGTCGATTTACGAGACAGGCCGATTACCGATTACTGATTGCTGATTGCTGATTACTGTTCACCGATTACTGATTACTGATTACTGATTACCGATTACTGTTCACCGTTTACCGTTCACCTAATTTTTATAACATCTGTGTTAATCCTTAAAATCAGCGTCATCCGCGTTCTATTATTTCTCACTTCCCCCACTGCTTCTCACCTCGTTTAAACGCTTCCTCCTGCTCATCGGCATTTGCTTTGGATGTGTGTCGCACCTTTAATGTACTCGACACATCGGTTAGGCTTAGGTTGCGAGCCGCTAGCAATACCTGTAGGTGATATAGTAAGTCGGCAGCCTCGCTTAAAAACCTTTCGTCATCGGGATTTTCTGTTTCTAGAACCAGCTCAACAGCCTCTTCGCCCACCTTTTTGGCAATACGTTTTACGCCTGCATTTAGCAGCTTTGCGGTGTAACTCTCGTTGGGTAGTTGGTCTTTTCGCGATTCAATAATTCCCTCAAGGGTATTCAAAAAGCTAAGATTTTGCTGGTTAACCTCATTGAAACAAGTGTCGTTGCCCGTGTGGCAAACAGGGCCATCGGGTAGGGCTTTAACCAGCAGCGTATCGCCATCGCAATCGGGAATAATATCTTTTACCCTAAGGTAGTTGCGCGAAGTTTCGCCCTTGGTCCATATTTGGCGGCGGGTGCGACTGTAAAACGTTACCATTCCGGTTTGGCGGGTTTTCTCAAGGGCTTCGCGGTTCATAAAACCAACCATAAGCACCTTGTCGGTTGCGGCATCCTGCACTACGGCAGGGATTAGGCCGTTTAGCTTGTCGAAATCTAAGTTCACCATTTCAATTATGTTTAATGTTTAGAGTTTAATGTTTAGAGTATAGAGTTTAGGGTTTAAAGTTTGCTTGTAACCGATCACCGATTACCGATTACCAATTACCGGTCACCGACTCACACCACCATCTTCTCAATGGGTACTACCAGTATCCCCTCGGCGCCGGCATCTTTAAGGTTATCAATCACTTCCCAAAAATCGTCCTCGCTAATAACTGAGTGTAGTGAGCACCAGCCTTTTTCTGCCAATGGCAGAATGGTTGGGCTTTTCATTCCCGGAATTAGGTTGATAATCTCATCGAGTTTGCTTTCGGGTGCATTTAGCAGGATGTACTTGTTGCGCTTGGCCTTTTGCACTGCCTCAATGCGGAATAGCAGCTTGCTAAGCAAGTTTTTCTTTTCATCGGAGAGGTTAGGGTTGCCTATAAGCACTGCCTCGCTGCGCATAATTACATCAACCTCTTTTAAACCATTACTTAGCAGAGTTCCCCCGCTACTCACAATCTCAAAAATTACATCGGCCAGACCAATACCAGGGGCAATCTCAACCGAACCGCTAATGCTGTGTATTTCGGCTTGAATATTATTCTCGGCCAGAAAATCTTCTAGAATTACGGGGTACGATGTGGCAATACGTTTGCCTTGCAAAAAGTTACGTCCAGTGTACTCAACCGTTTTGGGTACGGCCACCGATAGGCGACATTTAGAAAAACCAAGGTTGCGAACAACCTCAACATCCTTTTTCTTTTCAAGCACCTCGTTCATGCCCAATATGCCAATATCTGCTACGCCATCGGCCACGTACTGGGGGATATCGTCGTCGCGCAGTAACAGTATTTCTAGCGGAAAACCCTCGGCTACAGCTTTTAAATGGTTACCACCGTTACTCACTTTTATGCCACATAATTTTAGCAGTTCAATGGAACCATCGCTTAGGCGCCCTTTTTTTTGCAGTGCAAGTGTTAATTTCTCGTTGCTCATTTTTTAACTTGGATTAGGTTTAAACAAAAAAAGTCCGGGGAACTACCTCAATGGTAGTTCCCCGGACTTTGGATATAATAGTATTTTTCTAACCTATCAACTTATACCAATAATGGACCACCATTCGCTGTGTAGTGAATGATGATGATGATGCATGGTATAAATAGATAGAATCATTTTCTTGTTTTTACATTCGCAAAGCAAATCCATTTTTTAATCATATGCAAATTTTGTTTAAAAAAATAATATCACTAACTATGGCTTCACAAACCCAAATGCCCAATGGACGCTTATTTCGAAGCAGATAAAAAATTATGGACGAGAAGTTTTGTTTCTCTTGCAGTGGCCAACTTGCTTATGGCTATTGCATTTTACTTTATGCTACCCATTTTGCCTGTTTATTTAAAGGATATTATTGGAGCAACTAAATCGGAAATTGGCGTAGTTCTGTCGTTTTACACTATTGCTGCACTAGCCATTAGGCTATTTGCAGGCTGGGCACTCGATGTATACGGAAGGAAATTGATTTACCTTACGGCCTTCCTCCTATTCTCCATTTTTTTTATTGGTTATCCCATAGCATTTACATTTATTCAATTTCTATTTCTTAGGTTTGCCCATGGGTTAACCTGGGGAGTGCTAACCACTTCAGGGTCAACCATTGCTGTTGACATTATCCCTCAGGAAAGAAGAGGTGAAGGAATAGGCATTTTTGGCTTATCAATGACGATTGGAATGGCATTAGGACCAACCATTGCCATTTTTATCGCAGGCGATTCACAATACTCCCTACTATTTTTTTCAGCCATAGCCATATCATTAGTTGGATTGGTTCTCGCTTATACGGTTAAACTATCAAAATTTACTAAAACACGAAGTAAAAAATTTTCGGCAAAGGATTTAGTAGAAAAAACTTCTATACCAGTTGCTGTTAATATGATTTTGGTAATGTTTACCTATGGAGGAGTTCTCTCATTTATATCGCTTTACGGTAAAGAGATTGGCGTTAGTAATAGTGGTCTTTTCTTCTTGTTACTATCTATTGGGATTGGTCTTTCCCGAGTTCTTAGCGGTAAAGTTTTTGATTTATATGGACCAAGACTAATCTCAGTAATTGGCATGATTCTTCTTGCAATTGGTTTTCCAATTCTCGGATATATTGATAATCCCATAGGATATCATATTTCAGCAATAATTCTTGGTTTTGGTTTTGGGATAATAATGCCTACTCTCCAAGCAATGGTGAATAATATGGTTAATGTTACACGGAGAGGTGCTGCAAACTCTACATTTTTTACTGCATTCGACTTAGGGATTGGATTTGGTATGATTGGTACCGGAATACTCTCTCAATTAGTGGGATTCAATACTACTTTTAGCCTTTTTGCCATTATTGTGCTTTTAGCCCTGACGTTTTTTCTTTCCATATGCAGTAAATATTACCACAATAGTATTGCAAAGCAAAAGAATAATTAATACCACTATAATTCCTTCTTTTCAACCGAATGGTATATGCTTTTCAAAAAAGCATATACGCTTAAAAATTACATTTAATAAGCCAAAAATTGGACTTTTATAAATCCAGATAGTAACTTGTACTACTGATTGATTTTTTTAATTCTCAATCTATTCTTTTCCCTCTCGCAATTTCGTTTTTGGTTTTAATAATTAGCTAATTATTGTCAACCTAAAGCTTTAACCATGAAAAAATATTTTCTACTAGCCATAATTCAAATATTGGTAATAGTTGGATATGGACAAATTAGCCAGGGTTTTAAATACCAGGCTATAATAAGAGACGCAGAAGGAACAGCCATTGTTGATGAACCTATACTGTTTAAGGTAACTTTAAAATCGGCAAATAGTGGCGATGTGTATTTTAGTGAGGAACATAACGTTACAACCAATAGCTATGGTCTCATAAGCATTATTGTTGGTCAAGGTGAACCCTCGATGGGTTCTTTTGATGAGGTGGCATGGTCCGATGGAAATATTGTACTTGAAACAGACATAATGCTATCTGGTCAAACTTCGTATGAGCCACTTGGGCAAAGCGAGCTTTACCCTGTTCCCTATGCACTATACGCTACTAATGGGCAGCAGGGAGAACAAGGAGTTGGTATTGTGAACACTATTGATAATGGAGACGGAACATACACGTTTGAGTACTCCGATGGTACTTCCTTTACCACAAGTAGCCTAGTTGGTCCATTGGTTGAAGGTACTTCAGGCCAAACGCTTTACCACGATGGCACTTCGTGGGTTGCCTCTAGCAATATCCATAATAACAATGTTAACGTGGGCATTGGTACGGTAACCCCTTCCGAAAAGCTAGAGGTAATGGGTAATATTAAAGCACACGGCACAGTTTATAGCGATAACATTGAGGTAAATCAACCAACGCCAATTGAGGAGCCAATTTTTGTTGTTCGTAACAGCTTGGGCCAAATAGTTTTTGCCGTTTACGAGAGTGGTGTGAGAGTTTATGTTGACGATAGCAGCAAGTATACCCGAGGAGGTTTTGCCGTTGGTGGGCTAAGCGATCAGGGAAAAGTTGGTGAAGCAGAATTTTTAAGGGTTACCCCCGATAGTGTTCGTATTAATCTTAAAGTATCGTCTGCAAAAAACAAAGGTTTTCGTGGAGGTTTTGCCGTTGGTGGTTTATCCGATCAGGGAAAAACGATAGGTCAAGAGTATTTGTTTATCGATAGTGATAGTGCTCGCATATATTTCAACGAACCTACCACTAAATATAGAAGAGGAGGATTTGCTGTAGGTGGACTATCCGATCAGGGTAAAACAATTAGTCAGGATTACCTTTTCATAGGAAGCGATAGTTCAAGAGTATATTTTAAGGAACCCGCTGTAAAAGGTTTTAGAGGTGGATTTGCCGTTGGAGGCCTCTCCGACCAAGGAAAAGCTGACGAGCAAAAATACTTTTTTGTTGGTCGTGATAGCGCAAGGATATACGTAAAAGATCCCCAAGACAAAGGATTCAGAGGTGGATTTGCCGTTGGAGGCCTCTCCGATCAAGGAAAGGCTGAACCAACAAGTTTTATGCATATTACTCCCGACAACTATTTTATTGGACATGAAAGTGGTATTAACGTCCAACCCGATGGATTGTACAATTCAACTCTAGGATATCAAACTGGGATAGCATTAACTACGGGACAACAAAACATTTTTATTGGACATCAGGCGGGTAATAGTAACTCAACAGGTAGTTGGAACACGTTTATTGGCTATCGCGCTGGTTACGTTAGCAACTCGAGCTATAATACCTTTGTTGGCTATCAAGTAGGTTTAAGCAACACTAGTGGAGAGTATAATTCATTTTTAGGGTATAATGCCGGAGTTAATAATACAACCGGATCGAATAATGTATTCATTGGCAATAAATCTGGTTTGGCAAATAGCACTGGTAGCTATAACGTATTTTTAGGTTTTGAGTCTGGTTATAGCAATACAAATAGCTACAATACTTTTTTGGGCTATCAGGCAGGTAGAACAAATACAAGCGGCCAGTATAATGTATTCCTAGGTTACTTGGCCGGATATACGAATAATGCGAGTTCAAATGTTTTCCTAGGAACCGAGGCTGGTCGATATAATACTAGCGGAGCTAGTAATGCTTTTATGGGCTATTACGCAGGTAGGGCAAATACAACAGGCGCTAGTAACGTGTTTATTGGCAATAGCAGCGGTTCAAAAAACACAACCGGTGGTAGTAACGTTTTTGTGGGTAACCAAGCAGGGTTAAATAATATATCAGGTAGCTATAACGTGTTTTTAGGCTTTGAGGCTGGACTTTCAAATACTACCAGCTATAACACATTCTTAGGATATAGATCGGGAAGAGCAAATACTACCGGAGCCTACAATACTTTCTTAGGCTACGATGCAGGAGTAAAAAACACTTATGGAACCCGAAACGTGTTTTTAGGGTACATGTCGGGTTCAAATAACATTGGAGGTGGTTACAATGTTTTTATTGGAAATAATAGCGGTTTAAGTAATTCGAGCGGTGGATATAATGTTTTTATTGGATACGATGCCGGTAGAACAAACTCAACTGGGCAGTATAATGTATTTTTAGGGTACGAAGCAGGTTACAGCAATACGCAAAGCAATAACATTTTTTTAGGATATAAAGCTGGTCGAGCCAATAGTTCAGGATCAAACAATACTTTTTTAGGGAATGTTGCTGGAAATGCAAATACAACAGGGAGCCATAATGTTTTCTTAGGTTATGCTTCTGGTTTATCAAATACCAGTGGACAAAATAACATATTTTTAGGCCGAAATACGGGGCAAGCAAATACCATAGGAGGTTCAAATGTATTTATTGGAACAACAGCAGGAATGTATAACATTTCAGGGAGTAATAATACTTTTATTGGGGATGGAAGTGGTTTATATGCCAGAGGGACTGGAAATATCTGTATAGGATATAATGCAGGCCCTTCATCTTATTCAACCTTAAGCAACCGTTTGTATATTGACAACTGGTCGGGGACTTCATCAACATCATTTATTTATGGGGTTATGGCCCCTGTTGAAAGTCGAACACTAAGGATTAACGCAGATGTTGGTATTGGAACAAATCCCTATAACAAGCTATACGTATACGATAATGTTGCTGGACACGCAGCAAAATTTGTTAACGATGGTAATTTAAACAATCGCTCTGGAATAGTAATTCAAGCAGGAACCGATAACTATTCCGGAGACATTGTTTATGTTGATTGCCTCGATGGCAATGGAACCTGGTTAGGCTCTCTGTTTGCCAGAAATGGTGCAATGATGATAGCTGGAAAATCGGCAAGTATAAAAACCGCAACTGTAGAACCTACCAAATCAAATGCATTAGAGCTACTTCATAAAATTAAAGTTGTTGACTACAAAAATTTTGACAACAACAATACATTAACCGGATTTGTTGGTGAAGAGCTTTACAAAGCCTATCCCGATGCTGTTTTTTATAACGAACAAGAAGACACCTATGCTGTGTCGTTTGAACAACTTGTCCCTCTACTACTAAAAGCAATACAGGAACAACAAGCTATTATTGATAAGCAGCAAGTTAAGATTAATGAGATTAGCAACGATAAAACAGAGCTACAAACCCTCAAAGCCGAAATAGTAGCTATAAAGGCAATGCTAAAATAATTGCTTAACCACTTTATTTACCTTTCAAGCGGCTGAATTTTTCAGCCGCTTTTTCAGCACTACTAAATTTTAGTTCCAATTTAATTTCGTAATCAATTTTTTAGCTAACTTTCCTCTAAAATTTGATCATAATTTAAACACAAATAAAACCTTACATTATGAAAAGAGCATTTACTTTAGCGATAGCAATAATACTTGCAAAGCTATTGCTTGCCCAAGTTCCTGAAGGCTTCTCCTATCAAGCGGTCATTAGAGATATTGAAGGACAACCTATTGCTAATCAGGCAATATCCCTAAAAATTTCACTGGAAGACGCTCAAAGTAGTTTATATTTTAGCGAAACGCATGCAGTAACTACAAGCCAATCGGGTGTTGCTTCAGTAGTTATCGGCAGTGGTACTCCAATTGAGGGCGAGCTAGCCAATGTACCCTGGGAAGTAGGTGAAATATTCCTTAAAATTGAGGTTGATGTTTCAAATTCTGGCAGCTACAATTTACTTGGTTCTTCTAAACTTCAGGCTGTTCCTTATGCTCTTTATGCAAAATCGGGAGGGACATCTGAGATTACTGGAGCCGGACAAGCTGGTAAAATTGCTGTATGGGACTCTGAAACTTCGTTAGCTCCCTTTAATGCAATTAACTATAATAATAGCATTGAGGTTATTAGCGATGCTAATGCACTGGATGATGATCCTATTTTTGAAGTTAAAAATCGCGATGGCAAGGTAGTTTTTGGTGTATACCAAACTGGTGTTAGGGTTTACGTTGACGATACCCAAATTAAAGGTGCTCGCGGTGGTTTCGCCGTTGGTGGACTTAGCGATCAGGGTAAGCAGGATGAAACCGAGTTTTTAAGAGTTACACCAGATAGCGTACGTATTAACTTTAAAAATCCTGTTGATGGAGGCAAGGGTGCTCGTGGTGGTTTCGCCGTTGGCGGATTAAGCGATCAGGGTAAATCAACCCCTACCAACCTTATGTTTCTTGCTCCCGATAGCGCAAGAATATACATTGATGCAGATCCGCTAAAGGGTAGCCGAGGTGGTTTTGCTGTTGGCGGATTAAGCGATCAGGGCAAATTGGGCGCAAACACATTCCTTAATATTTCACCCAACTCCGATGAAATAATTAATCCAAGTGAACCACGAATACTCTGGTATCCACTTAAAAATGCATTTTTAGCCGGACAAGTGCTCATTGAGAGTGTTAATGATGTAGGCGAAAACTCATTGGCTATTGGTTACGAGACAAAAGCTTCGGGAAATTACTCACAGGCTCTTGGTTTCTCATCACAAGCGTTAGGCGAGTTTTCAACAGCAATTGGTAAAAATGCAACAGCGCTAACAAATAATGCTTTTGCCTTTGGCGACGGAGCAAATGCAAAAAAATTGGACTCATACGCATTTGGTTCTGGAGCTGTTGCCGATGGTGTTGGTAGCTTTGCTTTTGGCTCATTTGGTCGCGATACAGCCACATTTCAACCATTAACCCAACCTACCCTTGCGGGCGCCAACTATGCGTTTGCAATTGGATTAGGTGCTCAGGCCACAGGCCTTTCATCAACTGCAATTGGCATTCTATCATCATCCGAAGGGGATGCCTCAATGGCATTAGGTATTGGTTCTAAAGCCGTAGGAGAAAAATCGTTGGCGTTAAATATGGGTATTGCTCAGGGCGATTACTCGTTGGCTTACGGAAGATATTCAAAAGCCGAAGGAAATTATTCCATTGCAATAGGTAGAGGAGTATCGAGGCTAGGCAATATAGTATACAACCATGCATTGGGTTCACACTCAATTGCCCTTGGTTACTCAAGAGCAAATGGCCTAAGTTCGGTTGGAATTGGATCTGCTACCGTTAATGGCGACAATTCATTCGGATTTGGTCATTCGGTTACTGTTACAGGCGACTATGCAGTTGGTATTGGAGTTGGAGTTGATGCTTATTCGTATGGTTCAGTGGTTGTTGGCTGGGACAATATTTTATCAGGAAACCCAACTACTTGGTCTGCAACAAACCCAATATTTGTAGTGGGAAACGGTAGCGGAAGCGTTCCATCGAATGCTATGACCATCCTATGGAACGGGAATGTGGGAATTGGCACTCATCAACCCAATAAGCTGCTTCATGTACAAGGTGATGCACGAATTGAGGGAGATATTTTTTACGGAACAGGCACTGGAACCTACAACAAACCCGATTTCGTGTTTTCTGAAACCTATACCGAAGCATACCAAATTGAAGAGGTTGAGACTTTTATTAGTACAAACAATCACCTACCTTGGGTTACGCCTGCATATGCTGAGACCGATGGAGTTAACCTAACCCGTATGCAGTTTGAAACGCTCGAAACAGTTGAAAATCTTCAACTACAGCTTATAAAGCTGAACAAAAAGCATCAGGAGCAGCAAGAGATAATTGAAAAACAGGCTAAAGAAAACGCCGAGTTAAAGGCTCGCTTAGAACAGCTTGAAAAAATTGTGCTAGGTCAACCTTAGATAATTACTAATAGCGATAAAACTAAAGGGGCTGTTTCTTAACTGAGACAGCCCCTTTTTTAAGTTCTTTCTACCTCAACCAGATTATCGTGAAATGCAGTTCCATGTCCCATGTCAGTTTCTCGCCCGCATGATAGATTGTTAACTGCACAACCCTCGGTTGCCCACCATCCGTTATGAATAACAACACAGCCCCTTTTTAAAGCAAAGGTGAGTTGTGCTTTTATCTTTACTTCGCCCCTTCTGTTAAACACCCTAACCACATCTCCATCTTTTATTCGTCTTGCCTCAGCATCGCGTTTATTGATCTCAACAAAAGGTTCTGGGCTAATCATCTTAATAACCTCTAAGTTATTGAACTGGGAGTGAATTCTATTTTTTGTATTTGGGCTCATTAAGTGCAATGGAAACTGGCTTTGGTGTTCGCTACCATTGCCTTCGGCTGGCTGGTCGAACGTTGGTAAAGGGTTAACTCCCCATTGCTTTGCTGCTTGCTCCGATAAAAGTTCGATTTTCCCGCTTGGTGTATCGAAAACCTCATTGGCAAAAGGAATTTTTTCGAGCCCTGGGGCTAAAACAGGCCCCTCTTTTAGCTGCTCTAGCGATAGCTCTGGAAAACGTTCGAGCTTGCTATTTAAAAAGGCTATTACGCTTTCATCACCAGGGGGGATTAACACATTTTCAACTTCTTGTTTGCAAATTCCCAACCTCAAAGCGAGTTCATAGTATATCTCATTCTCTGGCTTAACCTCTCCTGCTGGCTCAACAACCTTTTGCTTAAGCTGAACGTAAGGATTCCAATACGAACCAATGATATCGCTTTGTTCAAACATATTTTTTGCAGGAAGTATTAGGTCGGCTTCAAGGGCTGTATCGGTAAAAAACTGCTCAACTACAACCCTAAAGTCGAGCTTACGAAAAGCTTTAAGCACATTTGAAGTATCGGGATTTTGGGCTACTGGATTACCCCTTTCAACCCATATCATTTTAAGCGGGGGATTGATTGTAGAGAGCATATCGGTTCCTAACCGAGCCGTTGAAATAGAGCGGCGGATAATTCCATCGGGTTTTTCGGGTGGGTAGTAGCTTAAGGGTTCTAAAATATCGTCGAATACGTAGCTTTGCAAATTTGCGTAATGCCAACATGCGCCGGATTTGCCAATGTTACCAGTAAGAACCGATAGCGCTAATAAGCATCGAACTGTTTGTCCCCCGTTACTGTATCGTTGCATTCCGTAACCAGGGATAAGCGTCATTGGCTTAACGTTACCAATTTGCCATGCTAACTTATAGATTAAACTTTCAGGAACACCTGTTACCTCCTCAGCCCACTCGGAGCTAAACTTCTTAACATGCTCTTTAAACGCAGCAAATCCCTTAACATTTCTGTCGATGTAATTATGATCGATCCAATCGTTAAGAATTAGAATATTGGCTATAGCAAGTGCTAGTGCAGCATCGGTTCCGGGGTTTGGTTGGATGAGCATTGATGCTCGCTGAGACGAATCGGTACGACGTGGGTCGATTACTACAAGCTTGGCCCCATTATCAATGGCTTGGCCAATAGGAATCATTTCCTGAATATTGCTTTCGGCTGGGTTTTTACCCCAAAGTACAATTAGCTTAGCATTCGATAGATCCCAAGGAACGTTATGCTTATTTGCGCCAAGTGTTAATCGGGTTGCCTCAAGGCCAGCAGGCCAACACAAATTGCCGTAAACCGTTGTTGCGCCACCATATAGCTCTCTCCAAAACTTTCCGCTAAGCTCATTAATTAGCCCCGACATGCCGCTGGCAGCATAAAACATTACGCTCTGAGGGCCATAAGTCTGCTTATAGTGCTTTAATCGCCCAACAAGCATATCGTATGCTTCGTCCCAGCTAATGCGCTTAAATTGCCCATTAGAGTCTTTTCTGAGTGGAAATAGGATCCGTTGAGAGGAGTTAGCGCGCTCTAGATAGCTCAAACCTTTTAAACAAATACCCTCGGGAGTTGCCTTATTAGCAGGATGAGGCTCAATACTTACCACTTTCCCTTTATCAACAAAAACTTTAAAAGTACAAGTACTATAACAGTTACGTGGACAAGCAGTTGAGTATTCTTTCATTTATACTAAATGATGTAAATTGATTAGCTATTACCTTTTGGTTTCTTCGCGGTACTGCCAAGCAGTTATAAACTCGCCATTTTTGAAATGGTAAATCGATCCGTTATCGTGCTCAACGCGTGTATAAAATGTAATGACGCCATCTATATTGATAACAGTTCGTGTTAGTAGTATTTTATGGAGTTGGACCTTTTCTACCGTTCTTTCCGAATCATACCTTTCGTTTAAATCTTCGGTAGGTATTGGAGTTCCCCTGTTGGAGCTCCTTTCGGCCATAGCTCGCTGTTTCTGTAAATTTGCTTGTCGCTTAAGCTCTTCCGCTCGTTGCCTTTGCTCTTCGAGCAATTGCTTACGCATTTCCTCTTCCTGTTTTCTAATGCGTTCCGTTTCTTGACGAATTCTTTCTTCCTCAAGTTTTCGGGCTTCTTCTTTTTGCCGAGCTTCCTCTTCAGCAACTCTTTTAGCTTGGGCTGCTGCGCGTTCACGTTCCTCCTGAGCTTTCTTCAGCTGCTCTTCCCTAAGTTTTGCATCGGCTAATGCTCGTGCTTCAGCTTCTTTACGCTGGCGTTCAAGTTCAGCCTGACGGGCTTCCTCTTCAGCCTTACGTCGCTCCTCCTCAGCAAGGCGACGCTGCTCAGCCTCTTGTCGAACCCTTTCCTGTTCGGCTAAACGAGCCTCCTCCTCTGCTTTAAGGCGTGCTTCTTCGGCTATACGACGTTTTTCTTCTTCCTGCCTCCTAATTTCTTCTAATCGTTTTCTTTCCTCTTCCTTTGCTACGGCTTCAGCCAGTGCTTTCGCATCGGCTTCTTTACGGAGGCGTTCAAGCTCTGCTTGGTGGGCTTCCTCCTCAGCCTTACGTCGCTCCTCCTCAGCTAGGCGACGCTGCTCAGCCTCTTGTCGAACCCTTTCCTGTTCGGCTAAACGAGCCTCCTCCTCTGCTTTTCGACGTGCTTCCTCAGCTAAACGGCGTTTTTCATCTTCCTGCCGTTTAAGTTCTTCCTGCCGTTTTCTTTCCTCTTCTTTCGCTTTTGCTTCGGCTAATGCTCTGGCTTCGGCTTCCTTGCGCTGGCGCTCCAGTTCTGCTTGTCGGGCTTCCTCTTCGGCTTTTCGACGGGCTTCTTCGGCAAGGCGACGTTGCTCCGCCTCTTGACGAATCCTTTCCTGTTCTGCTATTCGGGCTTCTTCTTCGGCTTTTCGACGAGCTTCTTCTGCAAGACGACGCTTTTCGGCCTCTTGTCGCTTAAGCTCTTCCTGTCGTTTTCGCTCCTCTTCTTTTGCTTTAGCCTCGGCTAATGCTCGTGCTTCGGCTTCTTTGCGCTGACGCTCAAGCTCTGCTTGTCGGGCAGCTTCTTCGGCTTTTTTCTTTGCCTCCTCGGCTAGGCGACGTTGCTCAGCTTCCTGCTTTTGCCTTTCAAGTTCTGCTTTTCGAGCTTCTTCGGCAGCCTTTTTACGTGCTTCTTCCTCTTGGCGGCGTTTTTCTGCTTCTGCAGCAATCCGTTGCTTCTCTTGTTCAATCTCTTTCTGACGAACCTCTTCGGCTAAACGTTTCTCTTCTTCGCGAACCTGCTTTTGGAAACTAGCAGTATAATCAGTGTCGTAATCAAAATCATCTAAACGAGCATCGTATCGAATTTTGGCAACAGGATTATCGTATGATTTTATTGCGCTTAAATCGGTTTGAGGTTCAAGTTCCACCTCAAAATCGATTATATTCTGGGTGTTTCGAGGAAAATCGGAGGGTACTCGCGTGTTAATGTTAATTTTTTTTGTTACGTAATCTTTCTTTTCAAAAGATAGCGTATAATCAGCATCAAATTCGAGTTTCACATCAACCTTTCCCCCACGACCTGGCTGATATGATGCAATACGAGAGCCATTTTTTAGCACAATAACCTGAGCGTTTTCTGTATCGCCTTTTTGTACCCTTAAACGTGAATATATTTGCAATCCACCCTGCGCAAAGGTAATGCTTAATGTACTAAGGAAAAGAAAGGAAAGTACAATAAACGACTTTGCAAAAGCACTTTGCAAGAAGAAATAACAAAGTCGGAATATTGGATTATATGTTGATATTGATTTCAATTTCAAAATTATTAATGAATATTTCGCACTAACGATTGGTACTACAAATCTAAATTGTTGGATGTGTATTACAAACTAGTTTATCAAAAAAAAACGTAATTACATCCAATAAGTTCTATTATACTAAAATAATTAGTTTTTTTGAACCAAAAGATCTTTTTCAAAATCCATAGGTCTTTCGGCTTGTATATCGTTATAGTATGAAATTCTATCAACTAGCTCAGCAAATAAAATAAAAGCAAATAAAACCCAATTAGCGTAGCTGCTTGAAAGATTAAAGCTAATTAGACCAATTGGCAGGACAAACCCAAGAAAAAGCCGGAAAAAAGCTGCTATTGTGTTCTGTGGTTTGCGGGTTTCGTTCATTTGTGCTACTCTGGCAATAAACAAAGCCGATTTAATTACCAAAAGCAGAAGCAAAATATTGTTGTTTGCTGAAAAATAAGCGAAAAATACTGCTGCTGTTAATACTGTATTCGCACTATGAATAATGGTATTGTACTTCTTTTTTACAACTGAATAAACCATTTCGACACAAAATAGAAATAACACGCCTATAAGGCTACCGATTAGCACTAGCGTAAAACTTTTTAAGATAATGGCGATAAAAGCAATGAACGAAAACAATCCAAATGAAAGTATTTCGCGACTAAGCCAGCTGGTTTTAAGGTTATTTAATGACAAGTATGATCGTAATGGTTTGCCTAAATGCAAAACGCTTATTTGCAAACCAATAAAACCTAGTATAATAAACATCCATAAAGGAATAGTTATGCTGGTAGGTATTAGAGTTGCAGAGAACCATCCAACCAGCAATGAACCAATAAGCGTAAAAAGCGCTAAGGGCCATTCATCTTTACTGTTTAATGAGGTAGTAACTCCTTTTTTAGAGAATTTTACCAAATCAATTGGTTCCGCTCCTATTGAATCTGAATTGGAAATTGGAACAACATTGGCGTGTTCAGCCCTAAGTGTTAATACTCTTGGTGATATTGTTTTTTTTGAGATACCAAAGCCTTTGGGCTGCTCGGATTGAATTTGCCCAAACGATAGTGCCCCTGTTGGGCAATTTGTTGTGCAGGCTGGTTGTTTATCTATTGCTAGTCGTTGGTTACAAAAATTACACTTTTCGATTATTCCGAGTCTTTCGTTAAATTTTGGGGCATCGAAAGGGCAAGCCCATGTGCAGTATTTACATCCAATACATTGATCGGCATTGTGAAGAATGGCTCCTGTCGCTGAGTCTTTATAGTACGCGCTACTAGGACAGGCTTTTAGGCAAGGTGCTTCGATACAATGGTTGCAGGCAATTGATTGGTGAATAAAACCAAGCAATGGTAACTTTTCATTATTGAAACGATTAATTGTTCTCCAGCTAATGGGAGGAGCGGTTTGGTTTTCGTTGTAACAAGCAACCAAGCAGGCATGGCAGCCCACGCACTTAGCATAATCGAAAACAAAACCATTGTAACTATCCATTCAATAATCTGTGTTTTATTTGCCTAGGCAATCTCATCAAGCGCACAACCTAATGTTTTAATCAGCAAGTCCACATTCTCAATACCAACCGAAAGCCTTACCATTCCGGGATATGGAAACTTATCGCCCCAAACAGGTTCAATAGGCATTAGTGTTGTTTCCGTATCGCCTAAAGTTGGAACAAGCGGTATATCATTTTTTAAGAGATTTATAAACTTATCGCACTTTTGCTGTTTATCCTCAAAACTATTGCCAGCAATATCAAAAGTAATAATTGCTCCGTATCCTTTGCCTTTAAACAATTTAAAAGCATTTGAGTGAGTTGGGTGAGTTTCTAACCCTGGGTATAGAACCTTTTCAACTTTGTTGTGATTATTTAGAAAGTATGAAAGAACAAAAGCGTTTTTAAACTGCTTCTCAACGCGTAGCTCAAATGTTTTAAGCTGTTCGCAAAGGCGAGCTGCATCGTCGGGAGAAAGCATATGTCCAACTAATTTGCGATACTCTATTGCCTTTTTTTCGAGCAATTCATCGTTTCCGCAAAGAACTCCTGCCGAGAGGGTACCATGCCCGGCTAAATACTTTGTAACGCTATGAATAACAATATCAACATCGCTTTGTAGGGATTTCCATAGGTAAGGTGTGGCAAATGTATTATCAACAATTACCCTAGCACCAAAACTTTTGGCCAAAGTAATAAAAGCTTTTGCATCGAGAGCGATAAGCATAGGGTTAGATATTGCCTCAAAAAAAACAACTTGAGGGTTAAATTTAGCCAAAACCTTTTCAAACTCTTTAATGCAATATGCATCGCCATTAGGATGAAAACGCTGGATATTTAGTCCTCGCCTGTTCACTAAAACGCTATCAATGTAGTGATTTGTTCCCCCATAAATTTCTGAAAAGAAAAGCCAGTTCTGGTCTTTTTCGCGCTCTTGGAAAATTGACAAAGCAACATCAATTGCCGAAAGCCCCGATTGAGTTAGAATTGCCCAGTTGCTTTCTTCAATATCCATTAGCATGCTCTCAGCCTTAGCTACATTAGGGTTTCTATATCGGCTGTAAATGTATAAGTCGGGTTCTCTGTTATATTCAAGCTCATCGGAGAATGCCTTTTTCATTGTTTGAATATCCTCTAAATGAAAAGCGGTGTCTCGATAAATTGGCGTGCGAGTAGCTTTTGGATTCTTCATTTTCATTAAACTATTTAATTAGCTATAAAAATAGTATGATATTCAACTGTAATTAAGGTTTAGCTTTACAGCAATACTTGCATCCAAATCTACAAAAAAAGGGCATAAATGCCCTTGTAATTGATTGTAATAATGAAATTGAAAACGCTAACGATTGAAAAGTGATTCGACAAAGGCAAACCTATCAAACACTTGCAAATCGGTAATTTTTTCGCCTACGCCTATATACTTAACAGGTATTTTAAACTGGTCGGAAATACCTAGCACAACACCTCCTTTAGCTGTACCATCGAGTTTCGTTAGCGCTAGTGAGGTTACCTCGGTGGCAAGCGTAAACTGCTTTGCTTGCTCAAAAGCATTCTGTCCGGTGCTACCGTCAAGTACCAAAAGCACTTCGTGGGGAGCATTAGGAATAACCTTTTGCATTACCCGCTTAATCTTCGATAGCTCGTTCATAAGGTTAACCTTATTGTGAAGCCTCCCTGCAGTATCGATAAGTACCAAATCGGCATTATTTGCTTTTGCAGATGATATGGCATCGAATGCAACTGAGGCAGGATCGGCTCCCATTGCTTGTTTTACAATGGGCACTCCAACTCTATCAGCCCAAATGGTGAGCTGATCAACTGCAGCAGCCCTAAAAGTATCGGCTGCACCAAGGCAAACAGATTTTCCTTGTTCTTTATACATGTGTGCAAGCTTACCTATGGTAGTGGTTTTCCCAACACCGTTAACACCAACAACCATAACAACATACGGAGCCCCATCGGGAGTTTCAATAGAAGTGCTAATTTCGCCAGATTCATTCTGTGCTAAAAGCTCAGCAATTTCGGACTTCAGAATCTGGTCGAGTTCTGAAGCATTCATGTATTTGTCGCGAGCTACCCGCTGTTCAACTCGCTCAATAATCCGTAGCGTTGTTTCTACGCCCACATCGGATGTTATAAGCACTTCTTCGAGGTTGTCAAGCACCTCATCGTCAACGGTTGATTTACCTGCAATAATTCGTGAGAGCTTAGAGAATAGGCTCTGTTTAGTCTTTTCCAGACCTTTATCTAACGGATCGTTTTGGCTAGGCGTTTGTTTTTTAAAAAAGCCCATTGAAGTTCAGGTTTGATTTTTCCAAAAATACGAAAAGCTTCCTACATAGCATAGGAAGCTTTAAGGCATTTACATATCTGTAAGGAAATTAAATTTTCCCGTCGAAAAATTCTTTAATCATAGCGTTTGGTACCATTTCCTCACGGAAAGCATAGGCACCAGTTTTGGGAGATTTAACCATTTTTATGCATTTGGTGTTTGTTCTTCCCTCACCTTTTTGTAAAGATGCAACTACTTTCTTTGCCATAGCTATTTAGTTTTTATTTTATTTCACGATGTAGGGTTACTTTTCGAAGTATTGGGTTATACTTCTTAAGCTCAAGCCTGTCGGGAGTGTTCTTTTTGTTTTTGGTAGTAATATACCTTGATGTTCCAGGTTGACCCGACTCTCTGTGCTCGGTACACTCCAATATAACCTGTACTCTATTGCCTTTTTTTGCCATTGCTAAATACTTTAGTAGATATTAATAAAACCCTTTTGCTCGGCTTGTTTTAAAGCACTTTTGAGCCCCTTTTTAGTAATTGTGCGGATTCCCGCAGCTGAAACCTTAAGGGTTACCCAGCGATTTTCCTCCTCGAGAAAAAATTTCTTATTCATAAGATTAGGGTAAAACCTTCTCTTAGTCTTTTTATTGGAGTGAGAAACATTATTCCCAACCATTAACTTTTTTCCGGTAATCTGACAAATTCGTGACATCGTTCCTTGGGTATTATCTTGTTTGTATGATTTTCAAAACAGTGCGCAAAGGACGCAATTTTTATTTAATTATCCAAAATAAACGAGTAAAAATTCTATATTTTTTACCCTTTTTTTTCATCTATCAGGGTTAATCTTAAAAGATTTAGCGCTGTATTTGCGCTACGTAGTATATTTCGATGCCTATCATTACCGAAAACAAACATCTGGCTAGCAACCCCTTGGGGAGTTGCTATTGCCACCCAAACAGTTCCAATTGGCTTACCTGGTGATCCCCCCGTTGGACCTGCAATCCCCGATGTTGCTATTGCATAATGGGCATTAAACCGCTGTTTAACACCTAATGCCATTGCCTCAACCACCTGTTGGCTAACAGCACCGTGCCTTTGGATTTTGTCTTCAGAAACTCCTAATTCATTTATTTTTATTGAATTGTCGTAAGATATAACTCCCCCTAAAAAATATGCAGAAGAACCCGAATTCTGAGTGATAAGATGCGAAATTAACCCTCCTGTACAACTCTCAGCTATGGCTAGTTTACATTTCTTGGCTAACAGGAGTTTAGCAACTGCCATAGCCATGGTATCGTTATCGAATCCAAAAATGTTTTCCGGAATAATCTGTTGTAGTTTATCAATTTGATATTGAACCTCCTGCTCAATTAAAGATATATTTTCGCCTATAGATGAAAGCCTTAAGCGTATTGAATTCGGACTAGGAAGATATGCTAAGCTTATGCCTGATGGTAATTCATTTTCCCATTGCGCAATCTTTTCGGCCAAAAACGATTCGGGTAAGCCAAATGTTTGTATCGTTTTATGATAAACTACTTTACCAAAACTCTTCTTTTGAATAGCCGGTAAAACATGGAGTTCCATAATTGCTTCCATTTCAAACGGGACACCTGGCATCGAAACAAGTAGTTTGCCTTTTTCTTCAAAAAGCATCCCTGGGGCAGTTCCGTTGGGATTGCTAAGAACTTTACAATTATCAGGAACTTCGGCCTGTTTTGCATTAAGTTTGGTTAATGGCAAACCCCTTTGGGAAAAAACTTGAGTAATATGTTCAAGCGTTGGTTTATGCAGAACTAGCTTTGCCCCAAAATATTCACAAATAGCTAGTTTGGTTATATCGTCGTTGGTTGGCCCCAAACCTCCGGTTACGAGAACAATTTCGTATTTTGTGTACAGCTCGTGAATAGCAGCTTTAATCTCTTCAAGTGTATCGCTAATTGAAACAATACGGCTAACCTTAACTCCAAGGGCATTGAGGTGCGTGGCAATCCATGCTGAATTCGTATCTACTATCTGACCGATGAGTATCTCCTCACCTATGGTTAAAATGGCTGCGTTCATTGTGTTTAGGAGAGTATTACGGTTGGTTTAAAACTTAAAATATGAGCCTCTCATGGGACTCGAACCCACGACCTGCTCATTACGAATGAGCTGCTCTACCAGCTGAGCTAAAGAGGCAACAAAGTGCAAAATTACCTTATTTTTCGTTCCGTTGTTAAACGCTGTTTAGAATTTTTTTAGCTCTTTGGTAAAGGGTTGGGTGCGAATAGTTAATAAAAACGTATATTGGATGTGGTGTGAGATTTGACAAATTATCCTTTGAAAGTTTCTTGAGTGCTGAAATAAGCTGATCGCCAAGCTTTAAATTAACAGCAAAGCTATCGGCCTGATACTCCATTTTTCTGCTTAAGTAGTTTGAGGCTATACTTAAAACATGCTCAATAGGTGTAAACAGCAAGCCAAATGCTATTAGGCTTAGGTGAAAAACGGGTTCTATTGCATTATGATATCCCATAGCAATTGTTAGACTTGTACTTTGAGCTATAATGTTAAAAACATAAAGAATAATTGCCGACTGAATTGCTCCGATAGTAAAATTAATCCAAATATGTTTTCGCTTGTAATGACCTATTTCGTGGGCAAGAACAGCCACAACCTCATTGGTTGACATTGAGTTAATTAGCGTATCGTAAAGTACTACACGCCTATTTCGGCCAAACCCTGTAAAGTATGCATTAGCCTTTGTGCTTCTTTTTGAGCCATCGATTGTATAAATTTTATTGACTGGAAAGCCAATCCTTACCGACATAGCCTTAATACTATCATACAATTCACCGGCGTCAAGAGGTGTTTGCTTATTGAAAAGAGGTACAATTACTCGAGAGTATAGGGCATTTGCCAAAAGTGAAAAAAGCAGCATTATTCCTAGTGCTAACAGCCAAAACCATTGGGTATATGCATGAAAAACCCAAGTGATTAGGGCTAGCAGTCCACCTCCTATTATTGTAACAAGCATTATCGATTTAATTATATCGGTAACGAAGAGCTTAGGTGTTACCTTGTTAAAACCATACTTTTGCTCGATTACAAATGTGGAATAAAGCGAAAAAGGTATTGACAGTATTTGCGTTACTATAAAAAGTACACCAAAAAAAATAAGCGTTGTTAACACATCGCTATATCCTAGGCTAGAAATGTAACCATGAAACTTACCGAGAAAGCCAAAAAATAGCACTATAAAAATTGCAACAAACGAAATAGTCTCCTGAAAGAATGAGAACTTCGTGGTTTCCATTTCATATCGTTGTTGCTTTTGGTAGGTATCAGTATCGTATACATCGCTAACGATATCCGGAACTGGTTTCCCTCTATGCTTTAGATTTAGAAAGTCAAGTATAAGTTCAAATAAAAAGTTTATCGATATGATTATCAATATAATAAAAAGAATCAAATTCATATGATTATTGCATTTGTAGTGGTTGTTTAAAGTAGGTCTAAAACTTTTATCCTAAGTTCCAGGATATTTCTATACCAATCAGTTTCTGGGATTTTCTGAAAGTTATCTGATTCATTAAGCCATTCCAAAGCAACATCGAAATTACCCGAAATTTCATTGGCCAAAGCCATATTAAAAGCCGCATGCGCGCATAGCTTCGAATTGGAACAGTTGTTTTGCAATATTTGCTGCCAAGTGCTAGCAGCATCAAGCCATTGGTTTTCCTGAACATACTCTGCTGCCTTACGCATTTCTTTTGAACCCTTTGAGAAGTATACCCTCTTCTCGTTCATCCATGTTGGGGCAATTTTACTGGCATAATCTACTCCAACTTCGTAGCCACAGTATGATGCAGCAGAAAAAAAGCCAGGTAGCTGGTAGCCTACTTTAACGGGCGTATAATCGTATTTTTCCCAAGTAAGCGTATCCTGATAAAGATAATTTGCAGAAATTTTACGTGTGTAAGTATCGTAAACCCTCCAATATGCATAGATATTGTATGAGAGGTAACCATAGTATGCATTTAGCGAGCCGTCCCAGTATGAGTAGCCATCAACTATAGGTGTTAATTTGATATATTCTAACGAAATCACCAAATCGGCATTATTACCTGCAGCAATCGAGTCAACGGTTTGCCAATTATAAGGGATAATTGCTTTTGAGGTATCGTGCCTGTAGTTTACTACAACAGGAATGTCAATTTCAGCAAAAAGTGGCGATTGATACAACGACTCGGTAAGTACAAGAACCGCCTCAAGACCAGCAGTGCTATCGATAGCGGCTTGTGCCATGCTTTCCTCTACCCCTTCGATTCCTTTGTATAATCCGGCTACAACAACAGGTTGTAAAAAGTTGTTGGGTATGCTAAGTTCTGCTGGTTTGAGCGTTTGAATATCGATAGATTTATAGGGTATGCATGATGTGATTAAGGCAAAACTAAACGAGATAAGCACTAGGATAAAAGGCTTTAATTTGCACGTATTAAGTCTCATATAAATACTTATTAAAACTATTAGTTTATTATTGCAGGCTACAAAAGTTTCCGAAGCTTTGCTTTTAGCTGCCTGCGAGTTGCTGGACGCGAAATTATGGTTAAATCTTTTGAAAGGAGAAACATCATTGGTGTTTCCTCCACTTTGTACATGTACAAAATCTCGCTCCCATCAGCAACAGGTTCTCGCATGTTAATCCAATCTAACCCCATACTTTTGACATAGCCATCCCAAAGCTCATCTTCGTCGTCGAGCGATACTGCAATAACCTCTAAACCTTTAGAGCGATACTCATTGTAAATCTCATTTATTCGGGGCAACGTTTCGATACAGTGAGGACACCAGGATGACCAAAAAACAATCAGCTTATAATCAGCCTTAAGATCTTTAAGGTCTATCGAACGACCATCTTTCATTGGAATTTTAAAACTATAGGCTTTATCGCCTATTTTAATACTTGGGCCCCCAGATATGAGATTGCCTGCCGACTTCTGTCGGATTGGAGGTAAAGCGCCAAACACTTCTGTTTCTAGGAATTCAACCACATTTTCATAGCTTGAATTAACAAAACCGCTTATTAGCATTTCACGAATTTTTGCTTTAGCCTCAATGGCCATATCTAAATGCATAAGCTTATCTATACCATCAATAAAAACGCTATCCTGCTCCTCTTTGTCAAAGTTTTCGCTATAGAATGATTCTACGTATTGCCATAGTCGAGCGCTAAAAGCTGGTGCATTCAGTATTGCCCGATCGGTTAAATCAATATCGCTCCACCAAATGGTAGCCATATTCTGTTCCAACTTCGTTTTCTGATGATATGCCTGTTTATCGATGGGTTTTTGTTCAAGGAGAATAAGCTTACTTGCCAAAAGGTTAGGATACTGATTGACAATGTTTTTTGCATAATCATACTGTTTGCGCTCTTGTCGTTGAATTTCCCTAACAATTGTTCCTCTGAACGAAGCCGAGTCGGGGTAAAAGTCAGCTAACGAGTTTAACAACCACATATGCTGTTTATGCTTTCGCTTGTAGTTATCGAAAAGCCAGTAAACTGTATTCTCTGTTGAGTTTATGCTTTTTAGGCTATCGTTTGGGGCATAAACAACAGTTTGTATATCAATAGATTGTTCGTTATTTATTACAATGTCAAAGGCGATATTTTTACCTACATTAACCCTATATAGCCCTCTCGTTAAGACTGAGTCGAGCTTAAATTTATATGTACCAGGAGCCTCTTGCCAAGCAGAATCGACAAGCAGCGTATTGCTACCCTCATACTGATAGAGCTTGGCTTGGGCCGAAAATGCTTGAAGTACTTCTACTGAAATCTCAACAGTTTGGGCTTTCAAACCCGAAAAGGAAAAAAGTAAAAAGGAAACGGTTACTAGTTTTAAAATATTCATGTCAAAAGTAGTTAATCTTCTATTTTACTGGTCGGTAAATGGTTACTTTACCTTTAACAAGACCGTTTAGATCGATTGGGCTTACACCCACTTTTCGGCCAGAGAAACTTGTATTTTGGTGAGCCAAATCGTAAACGCCAACTGCATAAACCTTAACTATAATGGCTGTATGCTCTTCCATGGTTTGGGTATATGTAGTAAGCCCTTCGGTTTGCTTAATGGTTACCTTTCGGAAATGAACAATGTCGCCTGGGTAAACAGGCTCCTTTTTATAGTCAATGGCTTTACCGTAAACGTATTGGCCATTCCATTTAGCGTCTACTCTTTTTAATGCTTGGTTTGCAAGATCCCAGCATTCGCCCCTATCAACTTGCGTTCCCATAACGCTTTCAACGTATTCAACAATTGCTGCATTTGTTTGGGGTATTGTATCGTTGGCTAGGCTAGTATTGCCCCCAAAACCAAAAATGAAAAATAAAAGTAATGTTTTAACCATTTGAAATTTTGTTTGATTTTGATATAGTAACGAATTGGGGCAAAAAATAGTTCACTACTTTTTAAGTAGCTCTGCAATTTTTGCTTTTAGCTCCGAGGGATTAAAAGGTTTAAGAACAAAACCATTCATTCCTAAGCTGAAAATTTTATGCTGTACATCGAGCATGGCTGAGGCGGTAAGAGCGATGATTGGAATCTCACTCTTTGTAATGTTCTTCAAACTACGAATTGCCACAGTAGCATCGTATCCGCTCATTACAGGCATTTCAAGATCCATTAGAATAAGGTCAAAATCATTTTCTTTAAGAATATCAAGTGCAATCTGACCATTTTCGGCCAGGGTAGTGCTAAGCCCCCAACTCTTTAAAAATTTAATGGCAATAAACGAGTTAACCTCATTATCTTCAACCACAAGCACTTTGTATGGCTTGCCATTTTTAAGGCCTATCTTTAGTGCTTTATCGTTCGAACTTGCTTGAAGCTTTTGCTTTGTCGTTGATTTTGAGAATTTGAGGGTGAAAAAGAATTCTGACCCTTTTCCGGGAATACTTTTCAGCTCGATGGAACCCTTTAGCAATGTTATTAGTTTTTGCGAAATTGCCAATCCTAACCCAGTGCCGCCGTATTTACGCGTGGTTTGATAGTTTGCTTGCGTAAACTCATTAAAAATAAGCTTTTGCTTTTCAATAGGAATTCCAATGCCAGTATCGGCAACAGAAAAGTGAATGGTAACAGTTTTGGCCGTTTCGCCAACCTGTTTAATTGATATCTCTATTTTACCCTTTTCGGTAAACTTTATTGCATTTGAGGTAAGGTTTGTTAGCACTTGATTAATTCTAACCCTATCGGCTAAAATGCTTTCGGGTATTGACTCGTCGAAGTTTAAGATTAAGTCAATACCCTTTTTGCTGGCAATGTGCCTATTTACATTCCACACTGCCTGTGCCAGCTCTTTTAGGTTTGTGGGCGATTTATCAATCTTTAGCTTACCAGCCTCAATTTTGCTAAAGTCCAGGATATCGTTGAGTAAGGCCATTAATCCTTCGGCTGATAGCTTAAGCGTTCGGAGATGCTCCATTTGGTGATCCATTGGCTTATCCTGTAGTAGAATGTTTGCCATGCCTATTACGGCATTCATTGGCGTACGAATCTCGTGGCTCATAGTTGACAAAAACTGCTCCTTAGCACGCGATGCCTCCTCAGCTTCATCCTTGGCCCTAATAAGCTCTAACTCTTGCTGTTTTCGAGCCGAAATATCAACCATAACTCCCATGTACCTGTTTACCCTTCCCTTCTCAATTACAGCGGTAATGTGGGTTAGCACAGGAAATATTGTTCCGTCGACCTTTTTCGCGTTAAGCTCAATGGAGGGTAGCTCAAGAACTGTTTTACTCTCCTTTAAGTATTTAGTGATAATTCGCTTGCTTTTACTATCGAAAAGACTAGCAATATGTAAACCTTCGTCTATAGATATGTCGTTATACCCAAAATAGTTGATAAGGTACCGATTGGCAAAAGTAATGTAGCCCTTATCATTGGCTTCAAAAACCTTTTCGGGAAGCAGTTCAGCAAGCTGGCGAAACCGCTGTTCGCTTAGCATAATTTTCTCTTCAGCTTGCTTTTTCTGGGTAATATCAGTCATTATGGTTAACAGGCATAGCTCTTCCTGAATATCAATTAGCTCCATTGAAAAGTTAACCACCAATCTTTCACCATTTGATTTAATAATTACTGTCTCTAAGTCGCGAGCACTACCCTCTCGGAGAATAATTTTTTTAAGCTGTTCTCTTAGGTTGATTTCAGCAAAAAAGTTAAAGTCAGACGATTTTTTACCGATAACATCATCCTTAGCTAATCCGATAATCTCTAGGAAAGTATCGTTGACATCAATAAAACGCCCATCGTGAAAGGTACTGATAGTCATCATTACTGCATTACTCTCAAACGCTTTGCTAAACTTCTCTTCGGAAAGTTTGATAGCTTGCTCGGCTTCTAAGCGAGCGGTAATATCTTGACAAATAGCAAATACCACTTCTTTCTGACTCCAGTTCCCTTTAAAAAATCGTATTTCGGCCGGAATGGTTTTACCATCAGCTTTTGCCAAGGGCATTTCAAGCTTTATGCGTTTCCCAAAAAACGCTTCGCTTATTGAGCTGCGAATATCATCGCGATGATTTTGGGCAAACAAACTGGCAAAATTCCTTAAAATTATTTGATGCTCGCGATAGTTCAACCTGTTATAAACGCTTCGGTTGGCTTGCATTATCATCCCTCTTTTGCTGATAATAAAAACCATATCCTCGAACCCATTTACAAGAAGACGGAAATTTTGCTCCTCCTCAATTAGCTTTTGCTCAAATTCTTTTTGCTGAGTTATATCGAAACAGTTATCGAGAAGCGCTGGTTTACCATTCCAGCTAATAAGCGATACGTTTGACTTAAGCCAAAGCATTTCGCCATTTTTGTGCAATGCACGAAAGGTATACGACCTCGAACGTTTTTGGCTGATTTCCTTAAAATCATTACTGAACAGCAAGCTGATTAGCTTTCTATCTTTAGGGTGGACCAATTCGGTGAAGTTAATATGGGCAAGTTCTTTAGCACTATAACCCAAAAGACTTATGAATTGAGGGTTATAAAACACTACTTTACTATCCTGTACAATATATATGCTACCACCAATATTGGCAATAACCTCGGCTAGCTGGGTTGCAGTAACGTGAGTATCTACAGATTTTTCATCCTTATAAAACTGACTATCAGCCATAAAACTTTTTTCAGAGTACTGTTAATTAGTGCACAATTTACTAAAAATAGCTCGTTTTTCGCTAGTTTTACAACCAATTATTGAAGAACACTTTTCAATTCCGTTTTGCAAACCGAAACAATTTATGAATTTGCTTGTTTGTAAATGGAATTTACTAGTATAGTTTAAGTTGTAAAATTTAATTAATGAAAAACAGAATGGCTTTCATCATATTCTTTTCGGTTGTACTAATAGTTCACATAGCTGTAAACTATTATCTGTTCAGGCATACTAAACCTCTTTTTAACCTTGAGGGTTGGCTAGGCGTTACACTTAAAACTGCCTTCATATTCTTAGTTTTATCGTATCCCATTGGTCGGGTTATGGAAAGGCTAATGCCTTCGGCAACAGCTGAATTTATTGCAAAAATTGGTGCCTTTTGGCTAGGTGCCATGCTGTATCTTACATTACTATTTCTACTATTCGATTTAGTAAGGCTGGTTTACCATATTACAGGTTTTCCAAGCTTTCTTTCGCCAAGTAGTGGTATAGCCCATTTTCGTAAAATGGTAATAGGTATTTACTCCATTACATCAATTATTCTATTTGCAGGATACCTAAATGCCCTTTATCCTCTTGTTAATAAGCTTTACATTAAAACAGAAAAGAGTTTAAAAGATAATAATAAGCTAACTATCGGCATGGCCTCTGATATTCACCTTGGCACAATAATAAGCAACGGACGCCTCGAAAGGTTTGTTGCAATGATGAATGAGCAAAAGCCCGATATTATCCTGCTTGCAGGAGACATTTTTGACGAGGATTTGGGTCCAGTAATAAAAAACGATATGGGTAAGCAGCTAAGCCGCCTAAAAGCACCCCTTGGCGTATACGCTGTAACAGGTAACCATGAGTACATTGGAGGAGTTGAACCGGCAGTGAAGTACCTTGAAGATCATAATATTAAAGTAGTTAGAGATACAACCTTTGTTGTAGGTGATTTTTTAAACATTGTGGGACGAGAAGACAGACAATCCCAAGTAATGGGAGGCAAAGCCCGTAAGCCATTAGATCAAATTATTAATGGAGTTAACAGCCAATTTTTCACCATACTTCTCGATCATCAACCTTACAACCTGAATGAGGCATTAGAGAATGGTATTGACTTGCAGTTATCGGGACATACTCACCATGGACAAATGTTTCCATTTAACCTTATTACCAAATCAATTTTTGAGGTTAGCAAAGGTCTTAAGAAGTTAGATAATACGTACGTTTTTGTTTCAACAGGTTTTGGTACTTGGGGGCCACCTGTAAGGATTGGCAACAGGCCTGAAATTGTTTTGTTTGAGGTGACAGGTAAAGAAAATTAATAGGATGGATCTGCATTACACATTTTAATTGATCTACTAGTGCAGACAGAATAATTGAGACTACGTAGCAATTTTTTGACGTTTGAATAAGCTGTTAAATGTTTCAATCAGATATAAAACTACCCCATTCTAGCCACAAGCACCTTTTCGCAATCATTGTCAATACCAAACCTATTGTCAATTCGGTGGCCAACTACCCAAATAATATTACCATCGGATTCTAGCACAAAAACTGAAGCCTTATAGTGCAACGGCACCTTTTGATCAACTAAAAAATCGCTTACTTTTTTACGCCCCTTCATGCCAAAAGGAATAAACCAATCGCCTTCGCGCCAAGGGCGAAGCACTAACGGAAATGTTAGCAAATCCAAATTAAAAACTCCAACGTTACTTGATTTGGGGATTTGAAACCCTTTGCGATTAACTACTTCAAACTTTAAAGGAAAAGGGTTGTTTATGGTTGTTGTTTGCTTATCTATGGTTATTTCGGTTGGCTTACTGCTATTTGATAATGGCGATATAATTAACGAATTACGATCTCGAACAATCAGATAGTCTTTAGCAAAGAACATCTTCCCTGCTTGACTAAAAATTGATTTTTCAATATCTAAAACCATTGCTGGCGAAAAGCCAAAAGTGGTTAACTCCTCAACCAAAAAAATTTGGCGAAATGGGTATGCTTTCAGCCTTGAAATAGATAAGTGGACTTCGTCTCCAGCCTCACTCCTAACCTCATCTCTAAAAGTGCTATTCATCTTTTCAATCGCTTGCCATGTATTTGCAACAAAAAGCGATGTGCTGTAAATATTATCAACTGTACCCGCGTTAACCTTCTCAAGTTCAGGAATAACATTATGGCGAATTCTATTTCGCGAATATTTGGTTTGGCTGTTCGATGAATCGGTGCGAAAAGCGATTCTATTATCAATTGCGAATTTTTCAATTTCAATTCGTAAAGCAAAAAGTAATGGGCGAATTACTCCATTTATATTTGGTTTAATTCCCGACAAACCCTTCAAACCAGTTCCTCGGGCTAAGTTGAACAGCAAGGTTTCTGAAATATCATTTTTATTATGCGCAACGGCTACTGCTGAAAAGTTGTGTTTTTCTCTAAGCTCACCAAACCAAGCATAGCGAAGCTCCCGAGCGGCCACCTGAATTGAAACGTTATTCTCCTCAGCATATGCATTTGTATCGAAATTTTTTACGTACAGGTCAATAGCCTCCTGTTGGCAAATATTTCTTACGAGTTGCTCATCGTTGTCAGACTCGGTACCCCTTAGCTGAAAATTGCAATGAGCTACCGCAAAATTATATCCGCACTTCTTAAAAAGGTGCAGCATTACCATTGAGTCAACCCCTCCGCTAACAGCAAGCAAAATTCTACTTCTTGGCGGAATTAAGCTATGCTCTTCAATAAAGTGTTTAAACCTTTTAATCATTATCTATTTTGAAATAAGCACCTGCTCAATGGCATTTGCCTTGAGCAGACATTCGTTATACTCATTTTCAGGATTCGATTGGCTAGTAATTGCTCCTCCTACAGTGAATGAAAGGTACCGCCTTTTCTTATTGTATAGCAGGCTACGAATTATCACGTTAAAATCGAAATTGCCTTGAGGATCGACGTAACCAACCGCTCCAGAAAAAATTCCTCGTTTTGTGCGTTCGTACTTTTCAATAAGTTTCATTGCGCTAACTTTCGGTGCTCCAGTCATCGATCCCATGGGGAAAGTAGCCCTAATAATATCAACAAAATTAACATCATTATTTACAGAGCACGAAATGGTTGACACCATTTGATTAACCTGCTTAAAAGGGTAAACGCCACAAAGCTCGTCAACATTAACGCTACCTTTAACTGCTATACGTGACAAATCATTGCGAACTAAGTCCACTATCATTACATTCTCCGATCGCTCCTTAGGATCGTTTTTCAGACCCTCAATTAGCTTAAGGTTCTCCCCCTCCGTTGATCCGCGCTTACACGTGCCTTTTATGGGTTGCGAGATCACCTTTTCAGCACTTCTTGTTATGTATCTTTCGGGGCTAGCGCAAAGCAAAAATTTATCGTAAAATTTGCCAAAAGCCGAAAATGGTGTTGGCGATATGGCATTGAGGCTATTATAGGTTTCGTAGGGATTAATCTTACAATTGTTAGCATAGAACTCCTGGCAAAGATTCATCTCGTAAATATCGCCCCGTTGAATATGCTGCAAAACGCCACTAATTGTGGATAGATATTCGTCTTTGGTAAATTGCGATTCAACTTTTATCTGCGTATCGTTATTCCCATCAATCTGAGGGGCAGCCATAATTGCATCGTATAAACTTCCGGCTGTTTGCCTGTTGTACCTATTTTTTAAGTAGTGAATTGAAAGAGTTTTTTCGGAAACAGCAAAAACAACTTGCGGTCGAAAGAAAAGTAAATTGGAAAAGTGTAAGCCATCAAAATTTGATGAGGTAAGATTTTCTAGCTCATTTTTCAGATCGTACCCTAAATATCCAAAAAGCCAATCGTGCCTATTTAGCTGAGGTTTTAGCTGATTTAAACTATCTTGCTCTGGACAAATAACCTCCTCAGCCCCAAAAGCCGCCAAAACATCATACTTTCGAAGACTATTCTGAAATTCGTTTTTATAATTATATCCATTGCTTTGAAGAACAATGGCATACCTTTCCTTTTTAGCCCAACGCGTGAGCTGAACCGCTAAACTATTGGAATTGGAAACGGGAATTTTAATTGTACCTCTCATTGGTGCAAATATAGGGAAATTCCGTATTCTCTTTTTTATACTTTGCGCTTTACGTATTGCTTTAGCACGATGATTTTTACTATACTTGCATAAAAAATATGCTTCCTTTCGATAAGTCATTCACCTATACCCTAACCCGAGCAGCATCGCGCTTCAGAACTGAGCTTGCTCAAAATTTTGCATCCAACGGGTTTGCTAATGTTACACCCGATTACTGGATTGTACTAGAATGGCTTAATGACGAAGACAATATCACATTAGGTCAGTTAGCAAAGCGAGCAAGCAAGGACAATGCATCTATTACTCGAATAGTGGGCGGAATGGAGCGAAACGATCTTGTAGTTCGAACACCCAGCGCTAGCGATAAGCGTTCGTTTCAGATATCCATGTCGAAATACGCCAAAAGCATTTACGAAAAGCTTAAGCAAATTGAGGAGGACACCCTAAAAAACGCTACCAATGGGCTTAGCCCAATTGAGGTTAAAGAGCTTTCACGAATGCTTAATCACTTGTACGAAAAACTAAGCTAGTTTTCAACTTCCAACGACTGTTTCACCTTTCCTATTCGTCGCGAGTAAAGCCCTGCAGCAACCAAGCATACTACGCTAGAGGCAAAAAGGGTTATTTGTACGCCTACCGCTCCAGCTATTGAGCCGAGCAATAGACTACCTACAGGGGTTACACCCAAAAACGACATTCCGTATAGCGCCATTACCCTACCTCGTTTCGAATCGTCAACAATTGTTTGTATAAGCGTATTTGTTGATGCGTACTGAATAATCATTCCTAACCCTGTTAAGTAAAGCAGTCCCAGCGATAGCATTACGCTTGTTGAAAGCGACAACGACATTAAACCAAGCGCAAAAACTATTGCTGTGAAAAATATCATGCTTGGCAGCTGCTTTAAGTTTTTGCGAGATGCTAAATACACTGCCCCAGTTAGCGCTCCAGCACCTAATGCTCCTGTTAAAAAACCAAGAAGCTGTGAGTCGCCTCCCAAGATATCTCTGGCAAAAACGGGTAAAAACACCTGAAAAGGTAGGCCAAAAAAACCCGTTGTAACAACTAGGAGCAGTAAATAGCGGATTGGTTTAAACGAAAAGGTATATTTAGCGCCTTCAACCAAATCGGACAAAACAGACTTGTGAGCGGCATTTTCGTTCGATGGTTTAACGCGCATTGCCAGCAGAGAGAAAACCACTGCCAAAAAGCTAACTCCGTTAATAAGAAAGCAGTACCCCTCGCCAACTAGAGCAATTAAAAAGCCACCAACCATTGGCCCAATAAACCTTGCCGAGTTAAAAAGCGTAGAATTTAGCGCAATGGCATTTTGCAGAAGTACTTTTTCGCCTATCATCTCAAGCAAAAAGGCGTGCCTAAAGGGGTTGTCAAAAGCAATTACTACACCGTTAAGCAGGGCGATTAGGGCTATATGCCAAACCTCTACGTTATTGGTTAAAATTAGCGTAGCCATGATAAAAGCCAACACCATTGGAATTACTTGCGTGGCAATAAGCACTTTTCTTCGGTTTAGTCTGTCGGCAAAAACGCCAGCAAATGGGGTTAAAAAAAGCGCAGGTATTTGGCCCGCAAAACCAATAACCCCTAGCCAAACCGCCGAATCGGTAACACGATAAACCAGCCATCCCAGAGCAATATTCTGAATCCAAGTCCCCATTAACGAAACTAGCTGACCTAAAAAAAACAGCCTAAAGTTCTTATTACTTAGGGACCTGAAAGCAAAACCTACCTTCTGAAAATACGACCTTATATCGAGTAGCCTATTCATTTAGAGTTTTGTATTGTTTCTTTCAACGAAAAAAGCGGAGCCTATAAAACCCCGCTTTAATATAATAGTATATTGACTACCTATTCTTTTCGGAGAATTCGCGTCCTGCCCTAAGGGCTTTAAGGTTAACCTCAACTACATCTTCGCCCTTACGGCCAAATAGCTGTCGAATTCCGTCCTCAAGCTTGCTAAACTCTATATCAATAAATGGCGATGCTGCACCAAGCATTACAATGTTTGATGATCGCGATGACCCTGCTTCCTTTGCTATTGAATCTGCATCGAGGGCAATATGATTTGGAATTTTCTTTATCTCCTTCATAATATCATCAACCTCCGGATAATCGGGAATATTATTGTAGGGAGTAATATTAGTAACTAGCCATCCCTCCTTGCTTAAAAAGGGTAAATACCTTAACGATTCCATTGGCTCAACCGATAAAATTAAGTGAGCCTTACCTTGTGGAATTAGGTCGGATGCAATTGGCTTATCGGAAATTCGTAGGTGCGACTGTACATCACCACCTCGTTGGCTCATTCCATGAACCTCAGCTTGCTTAATGTAAAGATTACTATTAACTGCGGCCAATCCAATGCCAGCTGCTATTGATAGTATACCTTGTCCGCCAACCCCAGCAAGAATTATATCTGTTTTCATCTGTTTATTATTTTTATGTTATTCGAAAATTAAGAAAAATAGCAATTCTTTATTTTCAGAAACTAATAACGAAACTATTCATATTTGGGTTAATTCTATAAATGAAAAAAATGCTTTATTCCTTTATAGTCAACCTTTTTTGTTATCTATTCTCCTTTTGCTGATGCTTTCTTTTCAGCCTTCTTTCTCCGAGCAAAAGTTTGTATACATTCACGTTGAGGTATTAAAACAGAAACGCCTTGATATGCCAATTCCTTTTTCATAATAGCAACGTTTTCCTCATGGTTCTTTTTTAGCGGATTCATAACATGAATATGCTCAGGATCAACACCAATACCTTTACAAATTTCAACTATGCGGCCAAATGCCGATGAGGTTTGTCCTCCGGTCATACCCGTTGTTGAGTTATCGGAAATGATAACAGTAATTGGAGAATTTTCGTTAATCGCATCGAGTAAGCCTGTCATTCCGCTATGCGTAAAGGTTGAATCGCCAATAACGGCAACTGCAGGAACAAGACCAGCATCAGCCGCTCCTTTAGCCATGGTTATAGAAGCACCCATATCAACACACGAGTTAATGGCATTAAACGGTGGAAGTGCTCCAAGGGTGTAACATCCAATATCGGCAAAAACCCTACCTGTTCCATACTCTTTGAGGGCTTCGTTAAGGTCAGCATAAACATCGCGGTGACCACATCCCATACAAAGTGATGGTGGACGCTTACGAACAAGCTCAGGAACAGGAGTTCCTTCGTATGTATCCACACCTAATGCCTTGGCAACAATTGCCGGGTTAAGCTCACCATCGCGAGGCAGTGTGCCATCGAGTCTGCCGTGAATTGGTTTACCTAAATTCAAGAACCCTTTAATCATTTCTTCAACAATAGGGTAACCATCCTCGAGTACGAGCAGTGCGTCGCAGGTATTGTATATTTCTCTAACCTGTTTTGGAGGCAATGGGTAGTGCGATAGTTTAAGAATATGATAAGGGCTTTGGCCATCTCCAATATTCTCAATTAGATAGTTATATGCAATGCCCGAAGCAATGATCCCCAATTTACTATCCGTGCCTTTTGTATAAACGTTAAACTCTGATTCTTCGGCTAAACTATCCATTAGCGGAAGCGTATTAAGCAACTTTTTATAGTTAACCCTTGCTATTGCTGGAAGAAGTACAAATTGTCGAGGATCGGAAGGTAACCGCATCTGATTTTGCTGTTTTAGCGGCTTTTTCTCAACACCCGAGCGCGAGTGGGCTAAACGGGTTGTAATGCGGATCATTACGGGTACGTTTAATCTTTCCGATAGTTCGAAGGCGCTGTAAGCCATATTGTATGCTTCCTGCTGGTTTGATGGTTCAAGAACAGGAATCATTGCAAACTTTGCGTAGAACCTCGAATCTTGCTCGTTCTGTGAGGAGTGCATCGAAGGATCGTCGGCACTAAGCACAACCAAACCGCCATTAACTCCAGTAATGGAAGCGTTTATAAATGCATCGGCAGCAACGTTGAGCCCAACATGCTTAAAGCATACAAGCGCTCGCTTGCCAGCGTACGACATGCCAATGGCAGCCTCCATGGCTGTTTTTTCGTTAGCCGACCACTGACGGTGTATCCCAAGCTCAGCAGCTTGCTTTGAGGCTTGAACGTATTCCATTATCTCGGTTGAAGGAGTACCCGGATAAGCATATACACCCGACAATCCAGCATCTATTGCTCCCTGTGCAATGGCCTCGTCTCCTAGCAAAAGTAGTTTATTCATATTTCAAAAAGTTATAATTTATAATTTTTCAGGTATTTGCCTTAATCGTAAAAATAGTGAAAGCAAAAATAAGACTATTATAAATTAATTGCAACCAAAAACCTACATTTAGTTTGTTTTTGAAACCTATGTATAAATAGTTGCAATTACGCTTCGCGATCCGCCTTGGTTCCTAAACTCACACAGGTATATTCCTTGCCATGTTCCTAAACATAACATACCATTGCAAATTGGAATTTGAAGCGAAAAACCAATTATCGATGATTTAATGTGCGCAGGCATATCGTCTGCTCCTTCCATTGTGTGCGTGAACCATGACTGATTTTCTGGAACAATTCTGTTAAAAAACTCATCTAAATCAACACGAACCGACGGATCAGCATTTTCGTTAATAGTTAACGCTGCCGATGTATGCTGAATAAAAAGGTTAAGCAAGCCATTTTCGGGTAAAGGCGGAAGCTTATCAATCACAACATCTGTAATTAGATGCATCCCCCTAGTAAATTTAGGTAACGCTATACGAACCTGATGAATCATATGTTTAAATCAGAGGTTTAATCTTCTGGTGAATAAAATCGAAGCAAAAATTTTCTAGCTCATCGCGAAGTTCAGCGTAGGCTTTCTTTTTCTCATCATCGTTAAGTTCAGGTTGGCTAACATCAGGAAATGGGTATTCATAAACCCTTGGTGTTCCTTTAAATGCAGGAAGAACATGTTCAGTTTCTGCGGATAAAACAATAACATAATCGAACTCCTGATCGATAATCTGCGCAATTCCTTTCGATTCGTAACCTGAAATATCAATAACAGCATCGGTCATTGCATTAGCAGCGTACAAATCGAGTTCGGTTGGAACAATGCCTGCGCTTGTTACTTCTGCGGCTCCTTTCCCATAATACCTTAACCAACCCTCCGCCATTTGCGAACGACATGAGTTTCGCTGCGATACTACTAGTATTTTCTTCATCACTTATATTCTAATGTTTTACAATTTTTATCAGTTATGGTTAAGTCATAGTAATCTCCTCTTTTACTACTAATTAAATATATGTTTTAACCATTTGTTCTTCGTGCCTTAAATGTAAATAAAAAATATTTACAACTCTACTAAATACAGAAAAATGAAAGGTAAGAGATTGGAGATCCAATTCAAAATACTTTTTAATAAAGCACTACTCACCAACAAATGCACAACTTTTCATACCTTTGCTACATATTTTCAAGTCGATATGCGAATAGATATTGTTACCGTTCTGCCCGAAATACTTGTGAGTCCACTTGGCCACTCCATTATAAAACGTGCTCAAACCAAAGGTTTGGCTGAAATTCATCTTCACTCGCTACGCGATTACACTACCGATAAACACCGCACGGTTGACGACTACGCCTTTGGTCCCGATGCTGGTATGGTAATGAAGATTGAACCCATTTTCAAGGTTATTAGCAAATTAAAAAATGAGCGTAATTACGACGAAATAATTTATACCTCGCCCGATGGCGAAAGGTTAACGCAAGCGGTTGCGAACGAGTTTAGCTTAAAAGGAAATATCATTATCCTTTGTGGACATTACAAAGGCATTGATCATCGAGTGCGGGAGCATCTTATAACCCGCGAAATTTCAGTTGGCGATTACGTGCTATCAGGCGGTGAACTGGCTGCTGCCATTATTGTTGATAGCGTAGTTAGGCTAGTACCAGGCGTACTTTCCGACGAAACATCGGCGTTAACCGATTCGTTTCAGGATAGCCTGCTAGCCCCGCCAGTTTACACTCGTCCTGCCGAGTTTAACGGATGGAAAGTACCTGAAGTGCTTACTTCGGGAAATTTTAAAGCCATTGAGAAATGGCAAATGGAACAAGCCATTGAACGAACAAAGCGATTACGACCTGAGCTGCTTGAGGGGTTTGAAGAGTAAATGATGTTGTCCGTTTGAACACCCATTAGGTACACGACTGATATTTGTTAAGACACAATTTTACTTTAAACTTTAAACCTTAAACTTTAAACCTTCAGACTTTAAACCTTCAGACTTTAAACCTTCAGACTTTAGACAAAAAAATATGACAAAATCGATGACAGGCTTCGGCAAAGCTGAAGTAATGGTAAACGGAAAGAAAATTGTGATTGAGGTAAAATCGCTTAACAGCAAGCAGCTTGATATTTCAGCACTAAAGATGCCTCACATTTACAAAGAAAAAGAGCTAGAAATCCGCAATAGGCTATCGCAAAGCATAATCCGCGGGAAGGTTGATTTCTACGTATCAGTCGAGAAGGATGCCAGCAACTCTGCTCCCACAATCAATCGCAATGTGTTTAAATCGTACCTTGAGCAAATTAGCAGCATTACCAGCGAATTTGATATGCCAATGCAAAGCGAACCTCTAGTTCAAACCATTCTTAAGCTACCTGAGATTTTTAATGCCCAAGCCGATGAGATTAGCGATGATGAATGGGATTCGCTACTTAATTGTGCCGATATGGCTATAGCCAATCTAAACACTTTCCGCATTCAGGAGGGTAAAATAACTGAGCAGGATTTGGTGAGTAAAGTCAACACAATTGGTGAACTTCTAAAACAGGTTGCTCCTTACGAAGGTGAGCGAATTGAAACCATTAAAAATCGCATAACCGAAAACCTTGAAAAGATTGGCAACGATGCCTCTGTTGATAAAAATCGATTTGAGCAGGAGCTGATCTACTACATGGAGAAATTTGATATTAACGAGGAGAAGGTTCGCCTTACCAACCATTGCAAGTATTTTATCGACACTCTTAATGACGATGAGCCTGCTGGACGCAAGCTTGGCTTTATTGCTCAGGAGATGGGTCGCGAGATAAACACCTTAGGTTCAAAGGCCAACCACGCCGAAATCCAAAAAATTGTGGTGCGGATGAAGGATGAGCTGGAGAAGATTAAGGAGCAATTGCTGAATGTTTTGTAAGATTTTTTTCTCGTCGTGACGATGAAAATTCTACAAAGTCAACATAGCTTATTGAGAGATTGAATATTTACCTGCCTTTAGCAGGATTGAATGATATTAATTGCAACATGAAAGGGAAACTACTAATATTCTCTGCCCCATCGGGTTCAGGTAAAACAACCATTGTGCGTAGCCTTTTGGGTAAGATGCACAACCTTGAATTCTCCGTATCGGCCTGTAGCCGAGCAATACGTGAGGGCGAAGTTCACGGAAACGATTACTATTTTCTCACACCCGATGAGTTTAGAACAAAAATTAAAAACAACGAGTTTGTTGAGTGGGAAGAGGTTTACCCCGGCTCATACTATGGAACACTAAAATCGGAAATTGAGCGAATCTGGGCCAAGGGAAACCACGTGGTTTTTGATGTAGATGTTGTGGGAGGGCTAAACCTAAAAAAACAGTTTGCCGATAGGGCGTTGGCAATATTCGTAATGCCACCTTCGGTTGAGGCCTTACGTTTACGCCTTGAACTTCGTGGTACAGAAACACCTGATAGCTTGGCAAAAAGAGTTGGCAAAGCCATGGAGGAAATGTCGTACGCAAACGATTTTGATAAAATAGTTGTAAATGACAATCTTGATCAGGCCATTGCTGAGGCTGAGAGGTTGGTTGGTGAGTTTATTTATTGAGTTGGCAGTTGGCAAATGGGCAGTTGGCAAGAAGAGATAACAAAAGGTATTAAAAATTTAAATGTAAATTAAACCATTTTTTAGGGTTGATTTGATAGGAAACCTATAAAACAATTGACTAGATGGGAGGTAGTTTCAGGGATTTAACTGTATTCAAAAAAGCATTTGCTTGGGCTATGGAAATTTTTGAGATAACAAAAAGCTTTCCGAAAGAGGAAAGGTATGAATTAACCGATCAGATAAGACGTTCCTCAAGGGCAGCTTGTAGAGCAATTGGAGAAGGGTATCGCAAGCGTCAATACCCTAAGCATTTCTCAAGCAAAATGAGTGATGCAGATATGGAAAACTCAGAAAGTCAGGTATCTCTTGATTTTGCATTTGCTTGTAAATACATATCGGACGATGTATACAACGATTTAATTTCAAAGTCTGTAGAGATTGGTCGAATGCTGAACCATATGGTAGAAAACCCAGAAAAATATATGCCTCGCTACTAACGTTGCCAATTGCCAAGTTGCCAACTGCCAATTATTGTATGCATTCAAATTAATAATGAGTCCAAACCATGAAAACAGGTCTCTTCTTTGGCTCTTTCAATCCAATACACAATGGACACATTGCCATTGCTGGTTATATACTCGAGTTTACCAATTTGGAAGAGGTTTGGTTTGTGGTTAGCCCTCATAATCCGCTAAAAGAGCAGATGGACCTTGCACCCGATAGCCATCGGCTTGAAATGGTTCGATTGGCAACAGAGGTTTTTCAACCAAAAATTTCGGTTTGCAATATCGAAATGGACATGCCCCGCCCCTCCTACACTATTGATACGCTTAAAGTCCTTAAGGCAAAACATCCCGAAAGGGAATTCACTGTGCTCATGGGTGCCGACTCAATGGACAGCATCGAGAAGTGGAAAGATTACCAAACGTTGCTTGCAAACAATCGGATTATGGTATACCCCCGATTAGGTTCGAATACCAATGAGCTAAAAGCAAAATATAATGTTGATATAGTAAATGCTCCAATCATGGAGGTAAGCTCAACATTCCTGCGCAAAGCCATATCGAAGGGCAAGAGAGTTGACTATTTTATGCCTCCAAAGGCATATCAGTACCTAATTGACAAGAAGTTATACTAGTATAATGAGTAAATATTTTGAAATGGGGTTGCAAGCCCTTTATGCTGGCAATCTGGCTAAGGCCGAAGAATTACTTTCCAAAGCAACAGAAAATGATCCGTTAAACGCAGAGGCCTACTTTCAAAGGGGGAAAGTATATCGCCAATTGGGAAACAATATGGCCGCCATGAACGATTTCTACAAAACCCTCGATATTGATCCGTTGCATAATCAGGCAAAGGTTTCGCTTGAAATGGTTAAGCAAATTATGGCTTTTCGAAACCCCGATTTATATAATCCTTAGGTAATTATTGGTTACTTAACAGTTTGCCTTCCTTAGACAGAAAGGTTAGATAGATTTCGGATTATTTTACGCTCTGAGCAATAAAAAAGGCAGCTGCAAAACACTTATCAATTTGCAAACTGCCTTAAATATTTTCACTTACTACTTTACCCTAGGCAATTTCTTTTCTCCATGTAGGGATATTTGAAATCGGTTGGTGGCACAAGTGTTTCCTTAACCGTGCGTGGACTTGTCCAGCGTAAAAGGTTATATGGTCCACCTGCTTTATCGTTAGTTCCGCTACCACGTGCACCTCCGAATGGCTGTTGACCTACCACAGCACCTGTAGGTTTATCGTTAAAGTAGATATTACCCGCAGCATATCGCAATGCTGAACAAGCCTGATTTAAAGCTTTTCGATCGGTTGAAATTACAGCACCTGTAAGCCCGTAGGGTGATGTCTCATCAACAAGTTTAAGGGTATCGTCCCATTTCTCATCATCGTACACGTAAACCGAAAAAACAGGTCCAAAAATCTCCTCCTCCATGGTTACAAAGTGCGGATCCTTTGCCACAATAACAGTTGGCTCAATAAACCATCCAACACTACTATCGCCATTGCCACCAAACATTATCTCGGCATCGGCCGACTGCTTAGCCATATTTATGTAACCCATAATATTATTGTAGGCAGCTTCATCAATCACGGCATTCATAAAGTTACCAAAATCAGCAACATCGCCTTGTTTTATCTCATTGAGCATTTCGAGCATACGCTTTTTTAGCGGTTCCCACAACGATTTAGGCACATACCCACGCGATGCAGCAGAGCATTTCTGTCCCTGATACTCAAAAGCACCCCGTATCATAGCCGTTGCTGCAACATCAACATCGGCCGATGGATGCACAACCACAAAGTCCTTTCCACCTGTTTCACCCACAATTTTGGGGTACGACTTGTACTTTTCTAAGTTCTGCCCCACCTGTTTCCAAAGCTGGTTAAATGTTGTTGTAGAACCTGTAAAGTGGATACCTGCAAGCATAGGGTGAGGTATAGCAGTACTGCCAATTACCGAACCTTTGCCCGGAACAAAGTTGATAACGCCATCAGGTAGTCCGGCTTCTTTGTAAATCTGCATTAGTAAATAGTTTGAAAGCAAAGCCGTTGTGGCAGGTTTCCATACCACGGTATTACCCATAAGCACTGGCGACATGTTAAGGTTTGAACCGATAGCTGTAAAGTTAAATGGTGTTATTGCAAGTATAAAACCTTCCAGCGGCCTGTACTCTGTTCGGTTAACAACTCCAGTGTCGGAGTGTGGTTGCTGGTTGTAAATCTCCGAAACGAAGAAAGAGTTAAACCTTAAAAAGTCGATGGTTTCGCATGCAGCATCAATTTCGGCCTGGTAAACGCTTTTACCCTGCCCCACCATGGTTGCCGCATTAATTCTATGGCGATACTTTTTGGATATGAGCTCCGCTATCTTTTGGTTTACGCTGGCACGCTCTACCCACGACACGGTTGACCAATACTTATGCGCCTCTAAGGCAGCATCAATGGCCATTTTCACCTCGTCAGGGCCGGCCATATGGTAACGAGCAATAACCTTTTTGTTGTTATGTGGCATGGTAATTTCACCCATTTTGCCCGTTTTAACCTCTTTACCTCCAATAATTAATGGTATTTCGGTAACTGAGTTGCTTAAACGCTGAACCTCGCTAAGCAGTTCTGCACGTTCAGTTGAACAGTCCTCGTACATTTTTACAGGCTCATTCTCGGGACGTTGAAAATTATAAATTGCGTTATTCATGGCTTAATTCTTTTAATCAATATTTGCTTT
>NPID01000847.1_pt1 | contig 136198 bp, 94 predicted proteins | sample 8637491 | NCBI WGS metagenome assembly NPID01 (sample SAMN07420843, study PRJNA396082) | bioreactor metagenome | isolation source: sample BA6 brine-fed electro-methanogenic bioreactor BA | place: Japan: Kochi | collected 2016-06-14
TTATTTATGGATAGGCTCTAAAGCATTTCTCTCATAAATAAATAGCCTACACACCATATAATCTGAATTACTCTTCTTATGGTTGACTACTTTGGCAAATGCACTAACCGAATCATGTGAATACCAGTTTCTAAATTCGGGTAATACCGTAGGCATTATTGAAGTGCAAAAAAATCCTTGAGCATCTGCCTTTACTTTTGAATAATACTCCCCTACATCATAGACCCTGCTCTGTAACTTAGCAACAAATAACACAACTACAAGAAACGTCATAAAGCAAAAGACTATATCTGCTACGATGGGAATATAGAAACTATCCAAAGCATCTATATACCACTCATTTGTATTAAGCCATGCTTGCAAAATTGATAATCCTAAGGTAAAAACAAGAGGAATGAATAACGAGGCAGAAGATAGTCTTCTAATGATCTTCTCATACTCGTATAATCTTATCTTTCGAACTCTTGACCAATCTTTATCGAAGTCTTTCCGGGCCATTGAACCTCCGCAAAGAATAATAGTATTTGTTACTTTTGAGTTGTGAACAAAGAATAGATAAAAAATCTCGATATTTAGATTTATCGAGCAAATGAAGCTCATACTTAGCTTCTTTGCGCAGCTTCGAAATCAAGGATCGTGCAAATTGAATGGAACCATTATCGGTTAACATCTCACATATTGCTTTTTGTTTTTGTAGGCTCAAATTTGAAGTACCAACCCCCATCAATATATTCCTATCTCTGGTCATTCTTTTGCAAAAGAGCGAGTAGGCAATCGGGGCTGTCAATTTGCCATTGCGGAGATCACTAAACTGATCTTGAGCTTTCTTTAATGTGGTATCATTAACCAGACTCTGGGGGATAATATCGGATAGATCATTGAGCATATGAAGTGCTGTTCCAAACTTAAGTCCAAACCTTTGAACGGCAACAAGATAACTTTCTGAAGCATCGGCCAATATTGCCCCAATTAAAGCACTTTGTTGAGTAAAAACACCGCTTAGATTGGTGCAGCGTAAAACATAATCTTCTACATATTTGTCAAAACTAGTGAAATCATACGTGTCAATCTTCAGAAAAAAACTATCCAGATACTGGCCTTCGTAAATAGCCATGTTACTCGTAGAGAAACAGGATGACAGCTTTTGCTGTGTACTACTATTGACTAAACCATCAAGACAGTGTAATTCCATGTCAATTAGTTCTCTGGTAATCATGGCGGAAATGAATTGATTACCTCTCTGCTGCTTTGATGTGATCTCCTTCTTACCATCTAGAGAAAGATTCGCCTGATACGATGAAATATTTAGCAATTCAGTTAATGCAAAAATAGGTGCATATTTTTCCCAATTATCCCCACCACAAGCCTGGTAAACAAGCCTCGTAATAAATGGTTTCTGCAAGAGCGTCATCTTATCAACACGAGCTGACGAGAAATACATTATGCTATCATACAAACCTTGGTTCGATTTTTTAATTCTTTTTAGATAGCCAATCAAATAGGGTTTGACAACTTCAGTAGTATACTTAAATTCCTTAAAGTAGCCTTCTCGATCTACTATACTAGTTGTTCTTTTCATAGTCCACGAACTTACCATTCTTGACAGTCATTAGTTTAAGATCTTTTAAAACATCCCCATTTTTATCGAAAGTTGTATTTCCTGTTACCCCTGGGTAGTTTTTGATTGCATATAGCGCATTTTTAATTACAGTGCTATTGTTGTCACTATTCTGAGCAGCTATAGCTGCAATTTTTACAACATCGTATCCGTACCCAGCCCAAATATTCGGTTCAATTCTGTACTTGTCTTTGTAAGATTCAACAAATGTTTTAGTGGGGTCTTGATTACTTGTTGGATCATATCTAGGTGTAGAAAAGATTACGCCCTCTGCACTTTCTCCTGCTAACTCAAATATCTGGGGATCGTAAAAAGTTGAAATTGATACAATCGGTAATTCTATGCCTAATTCTCTTATCTGTTTGAGCTGTAGTGACATTTCCCTCAGGTAACCCGGTAGAAATATCACTCCCGGGTTTGCCTCCTTAATCTGTTTTAGCTGTGTTCTAAAATCAGTTGTTCCTTCAGAATAACCCGCACTATAAACGACTTTACCCCCATTCTTCTCAAAATTTGAAGTAAACACCTCGACAATTGATTCAACAGATGCAACTTGAATATACAAAATGGCAACTCTACTATAATCCATCTTAGTTGCTACAAAATTAGAAAGATATAACCCATCATATGAATCAGATGGATAAATTCTGAAGATAAAATCGCCAGCGTTCGTTAGCTCAATTGCAGAAGAAGTTGGCGATAGCAACACGACACTATCTTTTTCAGCTAGCGGAGCAATTGCCAAAGTAGAAGAAGAAAACACACCACCCAAAATGAATGAGACCTTTTCAATTCGTGTTAACTTATTATAGGCACTAACTGTGTTTGCCGGTATTGCTTGGTCATCTTCAATTATAAGTTTTATTCTATCCTTGTCTTTATGTTGTAAATTGTACTCTTCAAGTGCCAGCAGCATACCATTCCTGATTGCTTCACCATAAACAGCATTTTCTCCCGTTAAAGGCAAAATCGCCCCAATCTTAATCACATCATCCTGCTTCTTTCCACACCCCGAAAAAAGAAAAAGCACCACAACAAAGAGAACCAAGACTGAAAATGTCCTTTTCATTATAACCCCTTAAAAAATTGTTAATCTAAGTACTGAGAAATAATTTAAGAAATGAACCTTCTCTGTCAAGAGCAATCCTTCCCCAAAAATTGGGAGGGAGAGATTGTCTCCCAACGAATCACACCGAAAATGTCAACCACCCAAAACGCATCCTTCCCGGCCAAGCCCTTCGACAATAAGCTACCTTTCCCAATACCTTCTGTCTGTCCATATTGCAGATGCCTCTATTGGCTGCCTTTCTTCATCAACGCAGCCATGTCTTATATAAGGTATTAGACCAGACCCAACAATTCTCTTGCATCTCCACCAATATCCATTAACTTAAATATAGGCAATAGAACTCCAGCCTCTTTTCTCCGAGCATCACACGAATAGCATCACAACAACATGGCACAAAATGGCAAAAAAAGGCACGAAATTACTGCTTGCCAAAATCTGGCATTGGCTATATATTTGTCTTGAAGGCGCATAACGCCCTGTTTTACAACATTTTACAGCTCAAACTGCAATGATGTTTTGGGANNGAGCAGGGGGTCGGAGGTTCAAATCCTCTCGCCCCGACATTTTGATACTCGTTCTAAGTAGTCGGGTCGTCGAAGACTTTCGCCCCGACATTTTTTATCAATATTTCGGTCGTCGGAGCCAAGTCGCTCCGACCATTATCTTATAACATTTTTTGATTGTCAGGTCGTCGAAGATTGTCTCTCCATTTTTTTCTTAGAACATACTCCTGTCTTGACATCCCGCCGCAAATATCTATAATCTATATTAAGCGTTCAATTCACAACAGGAATGGGGTGACGTGGGAGACAGAAGACTGTTTTTGGCTTCAAGGCAGGGGAATATTGACTTTTCGGCGTTTTTGGCAGAAAATGCAGCATAGCCATTGAGAAAAGGGGGTGTGGGCTAAGGTGTTGTTGTGTGAGGAGTTAAGTATGATTGAATATAAAGGGGATACAATGAGAAGAGAATTGGCAAATTTTGTGAGAAGATTTTCCATGTTGAGTTTTTTAACTAGAAAAAGAGTCCTTACGTGTCTCCTTGTAATCTTTGTTACCGCTGCCTTTGGCTTCGAGGTTATGAACTTCAATATTCGTGAGATTTTGCCATATCCCGCTGCGACTGTTCCACGTGGAGTTGTCTGTGATGACTATGGCAATAGTTGGATTGCATTAAGTTTTTGGGAGCATCCTGCCCATGTTGTTAAATGGGATTGGAATGATCTTACATTCTATCCGATTCCAACCCCCAAAATTGAAGGGCTGCTCATATTACCTGATGAAAGAATTGCTGCAGTTTGTGTAGAAGGACTGAAGGTCTTCGATGTAGATACTTTCGTCGATTTCTCTCCTGCACTGAATTTCGATTTTACACGTTTCTCCTGCAGGGGTGGTACTGTTGACAGCTCAGGCAATGTTTGGATAACCAATTGGGGTTATCAGATAGCAAAATATGACGGATATGAATGGTCATACTATTCTCTACCAGATTCGAGCTGTGGGCCAGGTGATAGACATCTCTTTGTAGATGATCGGGACAACTTATGGGTTCAACTTTACCATGGACTTTATCGGATTAATACATTCGATCTATCATGGAGATTGTATAGACCTCTGGAGTTAGGCATTGATGCTTACCTACCGCGAATTAGTGATATCCAAGTGGATAGAGATAGTACAATGTGGATAGGAACTGACGAAAATGGTTTAAGAATAATTAATGATTCTATCTCACTTGAGTACATCTGGCATTTCGATGCAGACTCTGGTGTTTCATCAATATATGAAATCTACCGGGACCATACTGGCAATACCTGGGTAACAATACCAAATGTTAACGATGCTACAATCAAACTCATTTGTTTCTCAGATCCATATCACTATGAGCTGTTCGATACTTCGGATGGACTTATGATGGGTGGTTCACAGGCGATCGCTGAAGATATTTATGGAAATATCTGGACTGGTGATGGTCACGTTGGTTTCTCGTGTATCAATCTTGACCGAATTTCAAGAACTCCGATAGAAAGGGTTGATGAAAGTAAAAATATAGATCAGACAATGCAGATATCTGTATTGCCCAATCCATCGGCAGGTTTCTTTGATATCGAAATTCCAGAGAATGCCGAAGCAGAGATCTTTGATATCAGAGGCAGAAAAGTTGGTAGTTTTTCAAAAACATTCAGGTGGCAGCCCAAGTCCAACCTATCCTCAGGAGGTTACCTGGTAAGTGTTAAAAACAATGAAGGTTATCAAACAACGAAGAAAATAATCTATCTCAAATAGTCAAAGTTATGCCATTAAGATTAGTGCATACGATTTGTATGTTTTAATAAAAAAGGGGCCTTTCAGCCCCTTTATTAATCTATGTCATCCTGGAATCAGAAGGATTCCTCGATAATCTTGACTATCTCGTCGCCGACCCTGTCCTGGGCTTCTTTTGTGGAAGCACCGATGTGTGGGGTGACGGAGACCAAAGGATGATTGACGAGACGCTCGTTCTTTGTTGGCTCTTCGACAAAGACATCAACGCCAGCACCTGAGAGCTTGCCGGAATCGAGTGCATCGCAAAGTGCGTCCTCGTCCACAACGCCGCCGCGGGCGCAGTTGATGATGACGGCTCCGTCCTTCATCTTGGCTATCTCTTCCTTGCCGATGAGGGGCTTGTCCCCTGAAGGGACGTGGAGGGAGATGATATCCGACTCTTTGAGTATTGTATCCAGACACTGCATGGAGACATTATTCACTCCGCAGTTATCGACAAATGGATCATGGGCGAGGACATTCATGCCGAGGGCTATGGCCTTCTTGGCGAGGGACTGCCCTATTCTGCCTATGCCAACGATGCCGAGAACCTTGCCGGAAAGCTCGCGACCCTTGTATTTCTTCTTGTTCCACTCGCCATTGCGCATTGTGATATTGGCTTGTGGGATGAAGCGATAGATCGCAAACATGTGTGCAAGAGCCAGCTCTGCAACGGAGTCGCTGGAGGCTGTAGGGGTATTGCGAACCTCTATGCCCTTTGACTTTGCATATTCATGATCGATATTGTCGATACCAACGCCGCCGCGGATGATCATCTTCATGTTCTCCATCTTGTCGATCAGGGGTGTGCGAACCTTTGTCGCACTCCTGACAACATGGACCTCATAGGGTGCAATGATCTCGTCGAGCTTGTCCTTGGGGTGATCGGTGTTTACGTCAACATCGTGGCCGAGGGCCTTGAGCTTGTCAACTGCGTCCTGTGCAACCGGATCGGTTATGATTATCTTTGCCATTATATCTCCTTTATAGTCCGAGTATATTCTCTATCTCGCCGAGATATTCCTTGATCTCATCGAGTGTGATGTCGCCCATGTGTGCAATGCGGAATGTCTTCTCCTTGAGTGCGCCGTAGCCATTGGCCATGGCAAAGCCTCTCTCGCCGAGCTTCTTTGTGAGGTCAGCAACCGAGATGCCCCTTGTGTTCTCCACACATGTGACTGTGAGGGACTCATAGCCTTCCTCAGAATAGACATTGAAGTGCTCCCTCGCCCATGCTCTGACATATTTTGCCATCTCAATGTGGCGATTCCAGCGATTCTCTAGGCCTTCCTCGTCGAGAATCTTGTCAAGCTGATAGTCGAGTGCATAGACATGGGGAATGGAAGGTGTTGTCGGTGTCTGATTCTTCTCATAGTATTTGAGGAAGTGATCGAGATTGAAGTAAACGCCTCTGTTGGGTACTGTCTTGGAATATTCGATTGCTCTTTCTGTGATAGGAGCGACGGAGAATCCCGGAGGAAGTGCAAATGCCTTTTGCAGGGAGGCGAGTATGAAGTCAACACCCAGCTTGTCAACTTCGAGCTTCGCACCCATCATAGAGCTGACAGCATCGACTGCCCAGAGTGTGTCCGGGTATTTCTTCATGACCTCGGCGACCTCTTCGATCGGGTTCATGACACCTGTTGATGTCTCGTTGTGGGTATAGATAAGAAGATCGTATTCGCCTGTGGCGATTTTCTCTTCTATGAGCTTTGTAGGTACATGTTTGCCCCACTCGACCTCAATAACATCGACTTCCTTGCCGTTCTCCTTGGCGATCTCAATCCAGCGTTTGGAGAAAGCACCGCAATTTGTTCCGAGAACCTTTTTCTTGGCGAGATTCCTGACTGCCATCTCCATCATGCCGGTGCCGCTATGTGTTCCGAAGATGATCTTATTGTCTGTGTAAAGCGCCTTCTGGAGCTTGGGAAGCACCCTTCCGTGAAGCTCCGAATACTCTTTGGCGCGATGACCAAGCATCGGCTGTGTCATGGCTTTTAGTCTGTCTTCTCTGACCTCTGTCGGTCCTGGAATGAAAAGTTTCTTGTGCATCTAACCCTCCTTATATGGTTTATCCGAAAGCTATCTGTTTAAGATTGCATGTCAAGTGAATTTCTTCACTTAATCGACAATCATTTAGCATTGTCAATAGCCCTCTAAACACATATTATTCCTTAAACACTTGTATATCAAGGGAAACCGGGCTTATTAACTAAGTCTTGTTTATATTGCAAAAGAAAAAAATTGGGGAATAGGAGAAAACAATGCCGCTGAAACGCACATTTTCGGGTCTGCGGGGAATCTGGAAAAAAGATGACAGAGAATATACAGTAGATAGTAATGGGATTTTTGAATATCCCTTCCTCAGTCAATATGTTGTAGAAAGACATGTCGATGCCTTTCTGAATATGCTGCCCAAGGGGAGCATTGTCATAGGCAGGGATACCAGACCTTCGGGCGACGACATCACAGAGATCGCAATCTCACGCATACTGAGGGCTGGCTTCGATGTTATAGAAGTGGGCATTGTCCCCACTCCGACAGTCGAAATTGTGACAAAAAATACCGATGCCGTAGGTGGAATAATTATCACAGCCAGCCACAATCCCCCCGAATACAATGGTCTTAAATTCCTCAGCGAAGATGGAATGTTCCTCAAACCCGAAGCTGTTGAGAGACTGCTGAAAATAGCTGATTCAGATGAAACTATTGCTGAGTCTGCAAGGGGCAAAAGACAGGCAGACATTACCGCTTCAAAGACTCATGTTCAGAGAATAATGGATCTGCCTTTTATAGAGTCTGCAGATGACATAAGGGTTTTATACGATGCAAATGGCGGTGCAGGTGCCTCTGTCCTGCCCTTACTGCTGAAACAGATGGGTTGCCGGCAAGATACTGTCGGCGGTGAGCTGGACGGCATTTTCCATCACCCACCTGTGCCATCACCGGAAAATCTCGCTGAGATCGCAGAACTCGTCAAAAAAGGTGGCTATGATATAGGTCTGACAACAGACCCCGATGCAGACAGGCTGGCACTGATAGACGAGCTTGGCTCTCCTCTCTCCGAAGAGCTGACACTGGCCATTGCCATTGATTTTTATCTCTCAATGGAGAAAACCCCAATAGTCGTCAATCTCTCCACATCCTCTCTGATAGAGCATATTGCCCAAAAGCATGGTGTCGATGTCCATAGAACACAGGTCGGAGAGATCAATGTATCTACGAGAATGGCAGAGATTGGCTCGAAAATAGGCGGTGAGGGCAATGGTGGCGTTATTCTCCCTGCTGTCCATCCGGGCAGAGATGCTGCCACAGGTGCTGCACTTGTTCTCTGTGCAATGAAGAAATGGAATAGAAAACTGTCCGAGATTGTCGCAGATTACCCCGAAAGATATATTGTGAAGACACAGCTTGAGCTGCCCTCCGGCAAATTCGACATAGATGAAGACACTTTGAAAGGCAGCCTCTCTCCCACTTCAATAAACCATGATGACGGCCTGTGGATGGGCTTCGGAGATGGCTTCCTTCACATCAGGGCATCCAATACAGAGCCAATACTCAGAATAATAGCCGAGAGCAGCACAGAAGAAGAGGCGAAAAATCTTATTTTAGCAGCAGAGGAACATCTGTCTATTTGATATAGAGAATCTTCTTCGATGCCCATTGTCCTCCATAGGACACATTGACCAAAAGTACTCCACTGTTCAAACCACTGGGCTCATATAAGAGGCTGCCATTTTCTGCCTGACCGCCCCAGACCGATCTTCCCTGAAGATCGCTGATCTCTATCTCCGCTCCAGGTTTGGTGGTGATCAGACAACTGCCATTGAAGGGATTGGGACTGACAGATAGCTCAAGCTCATAGGGCAGTTCAATTCCTTCATCAAGTGTGTATCTGAGTGTATCGTTTACATTGCCGCTTCTATTGTAGTTTCCGCAATAGGTGAACCATCCGCCGAGTTGTGCAGGGGAATCAGTGTCCCATACATGGATCTTGGAGTCATAGGATGAAACAATAATCTCCCATATCCCATCAAGATCAATATCCTCAATCACCGGCGTGGAAAGAATATCTCCACCTGTCATCAGTGGAAAGCCAACCATTGGTGTACCGTCAAGTTCAAATCCATAAATGCCAGGACCGGAGGGTATGAGGAATTCATATTCCAAATCCCCATCAATGTCAGCAGCAGATGGACTTGGATCGAGCACTCTCTCGAAATCAACAGGCCAGCCAGGCAATGGTAAGCCTGTATCATCCAGAAGAACAGACTCTTCAGAACCTGCTACAAATGCTTCGTATCTGCCATCACCATCTACATCAACAAGGGCGGGGGCCGTTGGCAGCTCTATTGAATAGTTCCACATCTCTTCGCCGAGATGATTGAAGGCCCATATACCCAATCCTGTACCAGTAGCAATCACCTCAAGTGTTGAGGGATCATCGTCAAGGTTAGCTATGGCAACAGGCCATTCGAATCCACCCGTGGAAACGGGAACTTCAGCTGGCCACCCGGTGGGGACAGAGCCGTCAGCCGAGAAGCATACAACAACAGCCTTTCCACCATCAGATGTCTGACGGGCTCCGTACACAATCTCCATGATTCCATCGCCGTCAAGATCACCAATTGAAGGTGAGGATTTCCCATGTACGCCATCCATATCCGACAGTGGAATAAAGTGGGCCGAATCTCCAAAAAAGGGCGTTCCATCGTGATTCCAGATATACAGTCCAAGGGCAACCCATTCTGTCATCGTGATTATCTCCAACTCAGGGTCATCATCAATATTCACCATTGTGGCTGCTGCAAATGAACCCCAGGATGTTTCCTGTGGCCATCCAGGTTTTACCGAACCATTGGAGTTTACCAGATAAACTTTGTGCTCTGTTCGTGGGGCAATAACAATATCAATGTTTCCATCATCATCGGCATCACCGGCAGCGGGGGCTGACCAGATATGCCCAAGAGGAACACTGACACCATCATATGAGTCTATGACAAACATTGGATCGGATACAGAAGTGGAGTCATAGTAGTCCCTGCCATCGTAGCTATAGCAGTAGAGTGCTCCATTCCAGGCAGGCACAAATATCTCCATCATGTGATCGTGATCAAGATCAGCACATGTAACGGAGGCAAAAAGCCTCAGCCCTGTCTGTGTGAGAACAGGCCAGTCGTCCCATGTTGCGAGACTTGTCCAGCCCATGAGTACCTCGGATGGATGACTCTCAATGTAGTTGGAGTCAATTGTAGTTATTTTATAATAGTACTCGGATAATGGCGGAAGATCCAGATCCACATATCTGCTGCCCCAAATGGGATAAGCTGTTGCAAGATCAAATGGTCCTGTGGAGTTCAGACTCTTGTATACCCTGTATCCGAGAATATCACCGGGGGGAGGATACCATCTTAACTCAATGTTATCGTAACCGGAATAGACAAATATTGAGTCCGGTGGCTGGGGAGAGGATAAAGAGAAATCAAATGTCCATGATCTTGAGTAGGTATCTCTAATCTCCAGTGTTCCATCTATTAGCCCACCAACATATGTCGATGAGATAACACCAAGCATGCCCACTGTCCCATTATGGCAGTAGTTAAGGGTATCAAGACTGCCCACACCAAGGAATTCTATATCATCGCTTTCCAAGTAAAACTCAATATCCCTGATCTCGGCTGTTCCGCTGTTGAAGATACTTATATCAAATGACAGAGTATCCCCATATGAGAATGGCATCGGGCTATATGAAACACTGCTGAGAATAACATCACCACCAAAGAGGGTTATTGTGGTGCTGTCGGTGGGCTGAACACTATAGCTGACATATACTATACAGGTCTGACTGCCTGTAAGATGTGAGTCAACCAGGAAGGGGATGAAGGGAGAGAAAATCGAATCTCCGGGTTCAAGGTAGTCAATTGGGAAGGGTCCGGCGAAAAACTCCAATTCTGGAATGGAAATTTCAAAGCTCTCACCGGATATAGCTTCAGAACCGTCATTCGACAGAGCAAGCTGAATAAATCCGTTCTCACCTGTTTCGGGTCTAAGGTCAATGGGAGCAGCATCTTCCTCAAATGAAAGCCTGCGAATACCTATGTTTGCGACATCAACGGAAGACGTGATTGTGTCCAGGACTGCCACATAACCATTTTTACTGGCCTGTATGAATCTTTCTTCAGAATCAAAATAGTAGATCATTGCCAGGTAGCCTGAATCGTCTGTATAGCCTATTCTGGGTATCAGAGAGTTATCTGAAACTGTAACCGTTGCCCCTTCAACAGGTATGCCTGATGTATCTGTGAGATTGATCTCTATGAGTGAATCACCTGTAATATCATATTCAAGAGTCATCCTTCCGGCTATTCCATGATATGGTTTTAGATGCGTATATCCCTGTACACCGACCAGAGCCTGTGAATAGGGTTCAAACTCAAGCTCAACAACTTGAAGATGATGTATGAAACCGAGATAAGTATCCCAGTTTTCGACAAAGTTTGTATAGAAAATTCTGTCCATGTTAAGCTGAGAACTATAGCCGGTTCTATGATTACCAATGAAAGCAATGCCGCCACCATTTGGATTGGATACCCACTTTTGAGCAACCGTCTCATGATCAAGGGAGTTTATATCACATGACTGTGAGTAGACAATCGGGAAAAAAGGAGCATTATCCAGAGCCTCGATCTCCGGCATGAATAGACCGCCACCGCCGCTTTTGTATCCAGTCCAAAGCACGGAACGAGCACCGTGATCAATGTGATTTATGAAATAGCACCCCTCACTTAACTGCGCACGATAATTTGCTTCGTTTAGTTCTATATCACCGTCTGTAGAGTCAGCCCTTGAATAGAGCTTTGTTACCGATATATCAGGTGGAAGTGGAATTGTTGTGTGTAATGTAGTTTTCATATCCTGACCGAGACGATCAAGAGCACTATCTGTCAAAGAGGCTCCGGCAAGAACCCATCTGTTCGTGTAGTCCTGTATTTCATATCTATGGTAAATGAGCTTCTCAACAGCGGCTGCCATCTCAACCTCTGTTTCAAAGGTAAGCCGGGAAAAGGAAAGCTCAGGTGCAGAGTCGTCATGAATCACATCTTCTCCATAATAGAAATCGCCATCGTTGTTCATTGTGCCATCCAGACAGGCATAATAGAGATCTGCGGGTAGATCAAAGGTAGGTGATCGATATGAACGTCTGAGATATCTCAGGGGAACATGCCTGTTATTCCCTGCAAAGAATACCGAGGTGATGCCCCAATGTTCATATGCTCCTTTAAGAAAATTTCTTATCATGTCCTGGGTGTCAAAGCCATATACACAGGTCTCTATCTCCTCGACTGTAACAAGCACTGTCTGAACACCCGTCATATTTTCAATCAGGAAGGGCTGAACTGACTCACGCAGTTCCTCCGATGTGACAATAACAAAATCAGCTGGAAAGTCCCCCGGAGCCGGTGGAATATTCCTATGGATCAGTCCATTGCCATCCCATAGTGAAGTCATGCCTGAGTAAAACACATCCATCTCAGGATTGACAAAACTGCTCTGTACTATTCTATGTCGAATATCCCTTGAAAACTCGGTTTCAACCTCAGGTATGAAAGGCTCTTTTGTTGTCTGCGTCAAGTCAATTTCAATCTCAATTTTTTCGATCAGGGTAGTTTTCGCTCCATCCCATTTGAATGGATAAATTCTGATAAGAGCATATGATCTACCGATCAAACTGCCCTGCTTGATTAATTCTACAGATGGTGAAAAAGGGAGAGTTTCGTAAATAATTTGTCCAGGTCCATCAATCGGAAAACCAACCATGCTCTTCAGAGGTGAATCTGATATCTGAACTTCGGAATCAAAGGTATAGGAAAAACCTGATATCTCCTGCCCCGGTGGCAACATCATTCGGATAACGGCAGCCCCCTTTTCGGTATCGAAAGTGCCGCTATAGCCCGTCAGAACTTCCCCATCCAATTGCCACTCGGATATATCCGTCTTAAAGTCCCATGTCAATGCGCATGAAATGCCAATCAAAAAAAGAAGTATAGTTTTTCTCATGAGAACTCCTAAATCTATCGGATCAGAGCCAGCCCCTATCCTGCATTCTATCTAAAATTGTCCGTGCTGTATTATGGGGTGAATGCTTCTTTTGGACCCAGCCCTTACCGTATTGCCCCAAACGTGTTAACTTGCCCCTATCCGAGAATAAATCGGTCAATTTCGTCTGTATGTTATCCCTGTTTACATTTACAAAGGGATGATCGCCAAGAAATCTCTCAAAATCCGCTTTCAGCTCAACCATGGTGGGAATACCCATAGCTAAAGACTCAAGGGCACTTACACCATAACCCAAATCTCCGAGCTGGTCAATAAAAATATCGCAGCTCGATTTCAGTACAATTGCCTTCTCAAAGGGAAGTCCCTCAATTAAAACAAGTTCTATCGGATAATCAGATCTTAGACTTTCTATGGCATCGATTATATATTTTGTTCCCTTTGTCTCGCGTTTCGTTGGCGAATGCCCTATTCTGATCCTGCCATCGGCACTCCCCTTGCTATCGGGAAGCCCCTCATGATCAAATGGAAAATATAAAAACTCAATTCCCGGATAAAGCCCAAGATGATCAAACTCCATAGTAAAGCGCAGTTGGGCAAGCTCATCAATCTCCGGTATAATACCTCGAGTTCTTAGATCGGTTCCATAGAAAATCTCGACAAGTTTTCCTTTTTTACGAGCCCAGTCAGCTATAGGACTTTTCGTTCTAGTAATTCCAAGCCCTCCATCGAGAACAACGATATCCGCACGGGAAAGTAGTCCTGGGAGCTGCGTCCTTGGAAGCATATTGCGCCATATCTCATCTCTTACATTGAATAGAAGTCTGGAAATCGGATTTCGATACCTGAATATAGGTGGTAACTCGGAAGATTCCCGTCTTCTGGTGCTTAGACTGCCGGTATTTCCGAAGGTTGCCCTTGCAAATGATGCCCCCAGCCCTTTCACAAATGGCAGGTCAAGGGAATATTCCTCATTAAAGCCCTGAAATGTCCTGTACATCGTAACAAGATGGGATTCATGACCATGTTGGCGTTCTGCCTTGACCAGCGTATAAGGAAGGCCTGCGAAATTCTCTACAGCGATGTGAAGAATATTGGCCATCTACACGAATAGTTTCATCGGCTGGAAATTCTGAGCATCGAAAAGACCACTGTCAATAATTCGGATCTCCGGCACAGGAGTCAAAGGAAGAAAAGAGAGAACAGAGAAAGGTTCAGCTACCTTCATTCCTAGAGCATCTGTTGCTATGCTAAGTTCCTCAAGACTCCTAACAACTTTTTCCAGTGGCTGGTCGGAAACAAGACCCGATACAGGCAAAGGAAGTTCTGCAATGATTTTTCCATCAAGGGCTGCTGTGTAACCGCCACCAGTTTCTATCAGCCTGTTGACAGCCATAGCCATATCTCGGTCATTTTCTCCAATGACAATAACATTGTGAGAATCGTGCCCAACACTTGAGGCTATCGCTCCCTTCTGCAGCCCGAAACCCCGCACAAAACCTTTGCCTGTCTTGGCTGTATGTCGATGCCTTTCGAGAACGGCAACCTTGATGATGTCCCTCTCCGAATCACTCACAGCTTGTCCATTAACTATCTTGACATCCGCAACAGCCCTTTTTGTCAGTATCTGACCCGGCACAATCTCAATCAGATTTATCATGTCGCCTTCAGCGGCAATTTCAAATACTTCACGTTCAACCCTGTCCAGGCGTACTGTGTGAAGCATCTCAGGTGGGATTGGCTCTGCAAAATCGAAGAGAGCTTCTCCACCTTCTGCAACCTTTACACCTCTTTTGAAGACCATATCGGGTCTGAAGTCTTTGAGGCTCTTGAATGTGATGAAATCGGCAAAGAAACCCGGTGCAAGGGCACCAAGGGATTTTAGTCTATAGTGTCGTGCAGTATTCAGAGAAGCGATCTGGAAGACAAGCACAGGGTCCAGACCGCTGGCAAGGGCCATACGAACACTCCCCTCAAGATGACCATCATTTCGGAGAGTCAGTGGATGTCTATCATCGGAGGCAAAGCTGAAATGCCTGGAGTTAACCGCTGTGACCAGAGGAAGGAGTTCAGATAGATTATGCTCAGTAGATCCTTCACGCATATGAATATGTATGCCCATGGATAGCTTCTCCAGTGCCTCTTCCTTTGATGTGGACTCGTGTTCGGAGCTGGGACCGGAAATTCGATACGCTGCGAGATCTTTACCTGTAACCATAGGGGCATGACCATCTATAACTGCATCTGCAAAGAGATCGAGCTTTGCAAAAACATCTTCATCACCGAAGAGAACACCGGGATAGTTCATCATCTCGGCAAGACCGATCAAATGGTCATTGTTCTTAAATGATGCAAGATCGGCAGCCCTCAGAACATGTCCTGAATGGTCAAAGGGTGTCGCAGGTACGCAGGAGGGAGCCATGACAAATATATCCACAGGGAATCCCTCCCTTTTTTCGAGCAGATATTCGATTCCTTTTTTTCCGGAAACATTAGCAAATTCGTGGGGGTCAGCTATTACTGCGCCTGTTCCATGTGGGACTACAGCCTTGGCAAACTCATCCAGTGTGAGCATGGTACTTTCTACGTGAATATGGGCATCAATCAATGAAGGGGCAAGAAAATCACCCTGTAGATCAATAGTCTGCCCGGCTTCATAGCCGCCATAACCAACGATATAACCTTGTGCTATGGCAATATCCCTTGTTTCAATACGCCCGGTGAAAACATCGATCACCCTGCCATTAATAAGCAGTAAATCAACAGGTTTCAGACCTCTTGCAAACTTGAGCAGCTCTCTGATATCGGTCATAGCTAACCCCAATCTATGAGTTCATGTTAAGAAAAAAGACAGCCTTTACTCACCCTTTTCCCTGACAACTTGTTCGAAGCCAAAGCCAGTGGCAAGGTTGAATCTCAGCTCCCAGATATCATCATCGTCCTCATCGAAATAGGTCTTCCATCTGCCTTCGAGCTTCAGGTTTACATCGCTGATATCAATATCCTCTGCAAGGGAGAACTCGAAATAGCCGTCTGCACCCTGATTTACGTCAGGATCGTAGATTTTCTGACGCATGCTAATATCCATCCAGTCGGTAACTGCGAATTCCTGCGATAGATATGTGGAAAGCCTGAGCGAACGATCATCGTCGGTCTCTGCTATGAAAATATAGTCATCTTCGAGCCCGTCATACTGGTAGTCAAGAAGTTGCTCTACAGTTGTATAGTCCCTTAGATTGAAGTAGTATTTCACCTCGGTTTTGTCGAAATCCTTGATTATTGAAGCCATAAAGGTCTCTTTGGTATTGTCTTCACCGCCCTGTGGATTGCTCTCATAGGTATATCCGATATTTCCCCGGGACTCACCCCAGAAATCATATGCATAGAGTGTTGCAGAGATATAGCTCCCGTGCTCATCAATCTGATTGTTCTGCCAGTAGCTGTTCCAGATACGCAGCTTGAACATCTCGCCAAGGGGCATCCTTACGTCAAACTTTCCACCCGTTTCTGCCTTTTGGGCGGAACTGAATGAGAAATTTTCGGTCAGCTCTGTGGTAGATTTGTTTTTGTCTGCAAATCCATCTGAAAAGAAAGGTGTAAAGTCCTTGCCATATGTCCAGAGGGACAGGTTGATGGACAGACCAGACTCAGAATAGCTTAGCATACCTGAGGCTCCGGGGGATTCGGAATATCCTGCCTCAAGCTCATACCGCCAGTCTTTATGCCTGCCGAGGGTATATGCCGAAAATGCTGACTGATTGTAGGTCTCATTGGCCATTTTGTCCTCTATTGAGCCCAAGGTAATGACTCCGCCAACCTCGATATCTTCGTTCAGCAAATAGCCAAGCTGACCTGCATAACCTGAGACAGCGATGGAATCGTAGTCATTGATTGTTATGGCTGCCTTGGGATGAAAGTCTCCTTTCATCTCCCAGAAAATTCCATTATTGTAGCCATCTGCAGGCGTAATTATGGAGAGGGCAGGATCGGTTTCGCGCAAAGATTTTGTGATGTACAGGTGTCTCCCAAAAAGGAGCTCCGCTCCTATAGATTGCTGGAAATTACCTATCTCCAGTCTGTGTTTGCCATAGTCAAAGTAGACTGAGCGCGAACGTATATACAATGGTTCGAAATCCTCCTGCCTTGCTGAGATATCGAAGCCAAAGCTCTCCGCTCTGAATGAGAGCTTTGAAGTTGTGTATGGATCATATCCTGACTCGGAAAGCCTGTTTCTATTGTATAGCCTGAGCTTGCCGTTGTAGAGCTTAAGATTAGGAGGCAGAACAGTGATAAATGCCTCAATTTTCTCAAAGGCATCGCCATAGATACTTTCGAAATCTGACATTGACTTGAAGTAGTTGCCATTCTGCTTTCTCAGTTCGAGAATTTCGTTTACATCCATGCTCGTAATCCAAGGCAACTCAGCAAGTCTGCCAACATTGTTGCCGTTCACATCGACCTTCTCACGATAGATCTCCAGGAGGAGAATATAGTCTTCATAGGAGATATCATCTTCGTATAGCATTCTTGTCAGATCATCTTCAGAGGTTATGTCCTCCTGGGCTGTCATACTGAACACCATCAGAAGTGTCAACAATAATCCCAATACTAGTCTTCTCATTCCTGATCCTCTTCTTCAATCCCTTCGATTGCTGTCGGGTCATCAAGGGGCAATTTCTCCTCCTTTGATCCCTCTGCCTCGTCGAAGAGTGTATCGTTTTCCTGCTCATCCTTTGGTATTAAAGCAAGCCCCGAAACCCGATGACCGGGACGAAGGCGCATCAACCTAACTCCCTGGGTAGCCCTGCCGATTATGGAGATAGAATCGACCTTTGTCCTGAGTATAACACCCTCGGAAGTCATGACTACGATCTCATCGTCAGGCTCAACAACCCTGATACCAACAAGGCCGCCAATCTTGGGGGATGTTCGCATCCCTATAATGCCCTTTCCACCTCGGGACTGAACGCGGAACTCACCCACCTTTGTCCTCTTGGCATATCCCTTTTCGGAAACAAAGAGCAGTGTCTCCTCATTGTCACCAGGTACTGTCATGCTGACAACCCTGTCCTCAGGTCCGAGCCTGATACCGATGACACCCTGAGCCGCTCTGCCCATTATGCGAAGATCATCTGCGTTGAAACGTATGGACTGACCCATATATGTGATGAGCAGAATGTCTTTATCGCCCTCTATAAGGCGTGCCTCAATCAGCTCATCCCCTTCTTTGATCTTGATCGCAATGATGCCGGTTTTCTTGACATTGCTAAAATCTGTCAGGCTTGTCCTCTTGGAAATTCCATCACGTGTGACAAAAACTATTGAGTGTTCATCGTCGAAATCTCTCAGGGACATAATCGATGCTATATGATCGTTCCGCTGGGTGCGCAATAGATTGACAATGGCCATCCCTTTGGCAGTACGCCCTCCCTCAGGGATCTCGTATACCTTCATCGAATATGCGATACCGCTCTGAGTAAAGAATAGCAAGGTATCGTGATTGGAAGCAACAAAGAGCTGTTCGACAAAATCCTCGTCCTTGGTAGTCATACCCGATACTCCGACCCCGCCCCGTCGCTGCGAGCGATAGTAGGTGATTGGTGTACGCTTTATGTAACCTTTCCGAGATATGGAAACAACCATCATATCGTCTGCTATAAGATCCTCTGCAGTGATCTCGTCCTGTATATCGATGATCTTTGTCCTTCTCTCATCGGAGAATTTTTCACTTACAGAGATAAGTTCGTCCTTGATGATATCTCTGATCATCTGTGGCGATGCAAGTATCTCTTCGAGTTCAGCAATGAGCTTTCTTGTTGCTGCCAGATCTGCCTCAAGTTTATCCACCTCAAGGGCTGTAAGTCTTGCAAGGCGCATATCGAGAATTGCCTTTGCCTGCCTGTCTGAAAGGTCAAGCTGTGCAATGAGCTCATCTTTCGCAATTTCGGTTGAGCTGCTACCCCTGATTATTCTTATTACCTTGTCAATGTTGTCGATGGCCTTTTTCAAGCCCTCGAGTATATGTTCCTTCTCCTTAGCCTTTTTGAGATCGAAGTTAGTTCTGCGAATAATCACAACACGTCTGTGCTCAATAAAGGCAGACATAATCTCGCGGAGTGTCATGACCTTTGGTTCGCCATTGTGCAGAGCAAGGAGAATGATTCCGAATGTTGTTTCAAGCTGTGTCAATTTGTAGAGCTTGTTCAAAACTATCTGAGGCTCTGCATTGCGCTTTATCTGTATTACAATGCGCATCCCTGTTCTGTCTGACTCGTCGCGTATATCGGATATGCCGTTTATTCTCCCCTGCCTTACAAGGTCTGCAATTCTTATCTGAAGGGTTGCTTTGTTAACCTGATAGGGTATCTCAGTGACGATGATCTGATCCTCTTCGATATATGCCTTGGCTCGAAGTGTGATCTTACCCTTGCCAGTCTTATAGGCACGTCTTATCCCATCCCTGCCTGAGATGAATGCTCCTGTGGGAAAGTCCGGGCCAGGCATGAATTTCATAATATCCTCAACCTTGGCTGTCGGATTGTCAATAAAATAGCAGACAGCGTCGCTGACCTCTTTGAGATTGTGGGTAGGGATATTTGTAGCCATACCCACCGCAATTCCCGAAGCTCCGTTTACTAGTAGATTCGGGAACCTCGCAGGGAGCACGGTCGGTTCAAGGAGGGAATTATCATAGTTGGGTATAAAATCAACAGTATCTTTGTCTATATCTGCAACAAGCTCTGCTGCCAGGCTGTGCATACGAGATTCGGTATACCTCATCGCCGCAGCAGAATCGCCATCGACTGATCCAAAATTACCCTGTCCATCAATGAGTATATGCCTCATCGAGAAGTCCTGAGCCATTCTGACTATTGTCTGATATATGGCAGAATCGCCGTGGGGATGATATTTACCCATAACATCACCGACAATTCTCGCAGATTTCCTGTATGGCTTATCGTGGGTATACCCACCTTCATTCATTGCGTGGAAGATACGGCGATGCACAGGCTTCATTCCGTCCCTGACATCGGGAAGGGCACGGTTGATTATTGTGCTCATCGCATATTCGATGTAGGACTTGCGCATCTCATCTTCGATATCAATACCACGTATATCTACCGATTTATCGAAAAGTTCGTCCATGGAACCCTTTCTATTTATAATTTTGACTTATAGAAAATATATAGGTATGTGTAAAAATACAAGTATAAAAGCTGCATGACTCTATGGGAGCAAATAGCCTTTATATTATGACACTTACGGCATGTTATTTAATTTTTCTATTAGGTAATTACTCTATCGGACAGCTTTCATATACTTTGCCATCATTGTAGTTCTTGCTGGTTTCCCTTGCACGGGAGACCATCTTGCGATGGAAGGACTCATAAATTGGCTGAACTATGGACTCAAAGAGAACCTCAACCCTGTCTGCAGAAAGCTGTATCTCGTGACCTGCAAGGGCCTCCATTATCTGGCGGAATCCGACAAAGCCCTCTATCATCACATCGCGTCTGTGCTTCTCCTCTGTCTCGGTTATGACATGGGCAAATTGCCTTACCTCGTCCTGGCTGGTATTGTAGAGGAAGGAGCAGAACTCGATAAGATCCTTCTCCAGTTCCCTTTTATGCTCAATGAGCATAACTCCGTGTCTTTCGCATGGATTATCAGAGATGTATGCCCAAGCACTTTTGTACAGATTATTCGGGTTGAACTGATTGAAGTATGCCTGCAAAATGCTGACATCTCCGAGCTTGCTATATGTAAGAGATATTAGTTCCCCTGGCCTCAATGGGGGGCCTGTCAGCCTGATTTTCACCTCATTGCATCCGTCATAGTACATAGATGCAAGCATTCTCTTCAGCGGCATAAAGCCAAGTTTGCCTGTATTTTCGATATTGATTCGTATATCACTGAGGGCAATTTTGTCCTTTATCTCATCTTCCTTTTCATCGAGGAAGGCCGAGAGTGTATCTACAAAATTTTCCTCAAGAAGGAGTGTAAATCTATCGCTTATATGGGCATTTACCATGCTCTCCCCAGTATTGAATCAGCTTCTCTATTCGGTGTATCAATGGTGGCAATCACTCTGAATTCACCTTCATTCATCGAACCAAGTCCTATCAATTTAACATTGATGTCCGAGGGTGTAAGTCTATACATGGAACCTGTTGCCAGATCGACAATCATACCCAGTGGTATAACAGTCCCGAAATTCCCCCAGAACCATGGGTTAAGTTCCTTATCAATCTCGATGGTCTTTTCGACATAGCCGTCCTTTTTAACGGTTATCGTATGTTTTTTATCGGCATCAAGACTTATGACAAAAGGTGTTTTTCCCATTGGTTCGCCATCTATGAAAACCAGAGCTTGATCAGGACTGGAATTAATGTTCAGATATTGATCCGGTCCATGCATGACAGATGCACAACCTGTAAGAAGTATGGCTACGAAAATTGCAATAAAAATTCTCATTTTCCTCCTCATCTTGAATAAAGGGGATACATGTCGCAAGTAAAGAAAAAAATGCTTGTTTGCACTTACTCTCAAGGTATCTTGTCAGCATGACTTTTGACAGACAAAAGGTGGTTCGGGACAGGATGTTCATCTACCTGCTTGTCCTGACAGTTGCTTCTGTAGTCGGGCTTCAGGGCTGGAGAACACTGCTCAATAATTTCAGCGTTGAGGTTGCCGGTATAACAGGCGATCAGATGGGCATACTCCAGTCTGTTCGGGAGATTCCCGGCTTTCTGGCATTACTTGCAATATATTTCATGCTAATCATTAAAGAGCACAAGCTCTCTGCCCTTTCAGTTCTGATAATGGGTATCGGAATCTGTCTTACCGGTATCTTTCCGACCTTCACAGGTCTAATTTTCACAACACTTCTGATGAGCTTCGGGTTTCACTATTATGAGACTACAAACCAGTCACTTACACTGCAATATTTCGACACTGCAACTGCTCCCTGGGTATTCGGAAGACTTCGCAGCCTTGGTGCAATCACCAATGTAATTGTGGGTCTTGCCATATTCTTCATTGCTGATCTTTTCTCCTATAAACAGATATTCCTCGGCATCGGTGGCCTGGTTGCACTGGCAGGGCTGTGGGCATTCACACGCAATCCGACACGTGAAGACCTTGAGCCCCAGCACAGAAAGATGGTGTTCAGAAAAAAATACTGGCTATTCTATGTTCTCAAGCTTATGGCCGGTGCAAGAAGACAGATATTCATGGCCTTTGCAGTCTTTCTTCTGGTCAGCAAGTTCGGCCTTACACTTAGACATATCACGGCACTCTTTGTTGTCAACAATGTGATTAACTATTTCCTTGCACCGACTATGGCAAGACTCATAGTGAGATATGGAGAGAGACATATGCTTACAGCGGAGTACCTTGCTCTGATCTTTATTTTTGTCGGATATGCTGTCACAAGATCCAGATACGTTGCAGCAGGACTCTATATTGTCGATCACATCTTCTTCAATTTCTCTATAGCAATCAACACATATTTCCAGAAGGTAGCGGACAAAAAGGACATAGCCCCCAGCATGGCGATGAGCTTCACAATCAATCATATAGCTGCCGTGATCGTACCTGCAATCGGTGGTCTGATGTGGATAGCTGACTACAGAATACCATTTTTCTTCGGTGCCTTTCTTTCCCTCATATCAATAATCTTCGTGCGGATGATAGATGTCCCTCTCACCGAAGGAGCAAACACCTGATAGGTGCAGCCTCTGCTCTATCAATTTTCATGGGAAGAGCAATTAGATTATAGACGCCAGCTTCAACTTTTGAAAGATCAAGATTTTCGATGATCAGAACATCATTTGTAAGAAGTGCTCTGTGTGATGGGAAAAATTCTGAATCGGGATCGTCCACACCCATGGATTCGACACCGACAAGACTGTATCCATATTCAGTCACAAGTCGGGCAGCGCACTGGGAAAGCCAGCTTTTCCCTCCCTTCAGCAATAGCCCGTCAATTCCGGTCGATCTCACAGGAATATGCCTGCAGTCTATTTCACCATCCACAAAGGGATCATCTACCCTGACTGTCAATATGAATCTTTTCATATCTGTGTAGTCGGTGCTGCTTCGACCACTTGCTATGAGATGCCGGGGAAAGTCTATATGTGTTCCTGCATGGAGTGACATCTCGATGCTTGACAGATCGTAACCATCACCCCTGGAAACTCTCTGCTCCTGCTTGAGTCGAAAGGGCCTATCCCCTGTCCAAACAGGTGTATCCCTGTTGAGTTTTTGGGTAATGTCAATTATTTCCGTGCCTCTTTTGAGTATTTTTTCTATCTTTTCCATGAACATAAATTAGAGGAGACATCATGAAAACAAAAGCACTATTCCTTTTGATATTAACAACAGCCATTTTTTCACAGCCATATTGGTCACAGGAGGACTTCCGGAGCTTTGAGGAAAGCTACCAGAGATACCTTGAGCAGCCCCTGAAAAGAGAGCTCTATGTTTCAGACTACAATTTCAGCTATCCCTTTGAGTTCAGGCAGAGCGCAGACTTTGTCGCCTCGTGGCAGGTTACAGACAGCTCCTCTGAAGACTTTGGTGGAATAATTGAGGCAGAAGAGGGAGAACTGCACGATGTTATACAGACTGACAATACTCAGGAATCTGTCATTATCTGGTCCTTTGCCAAGACATTCTATGACACAGATATCTACGATCCATATACATCAAGGAGCTGGGACTACTGTAATAACTACCCTGCATGGGAAGAGGAAATATCCGAATACAGTGAGTACTACCCATACTGGAACAGCGGCCTGGGACTCCTGGCGACCATATATCATGTTGAACACACCGGCGACAGCACTTTTCTGGAATACGGCGACTCATGCGCTGCACACCTGATGGAAAACCGACTGTTTTTCGTACATGAGGTTGACTACTATGCCAGGCTTCACCCCCTTGTAACCTCCTTTGCAGCAGGATGTCTCTACCAATATGCAATCTTCAGAGACAATGCGGATTATCGTGAAAGGGCACTTTGGAAGGCCGGTCTCGTACTCGATCACGTTGAGGAGAACCCTGATAGTTTTCTTGCCATAGAACAGTGGGCAATGAGTTCCGGGACTCTGGTCTGGGGGCTGGTAAAGTCCTATTTCTCAGAGAATCCCGACGAGCTGGAATCCTGGCTTGAGAGCAACTTTGGATATATCAGGGAAATGGCTCCCCCTGCTGAAGAATATGATCCATATCTCTGGGATAATTCCTGGAATATCTGGTATGCAAACGGATACAGGGCAATCTACGAGGCAACTGCAGATACAACTGCATATAACCGATACAGATATATTCTCGACTACATTCTCGCACAGGACTACGATGATGATGGTGGAATGATGTCTTCATTCGGACATCCCGCAAGTGAGGACATGACCTGGGTTACAACCTATATCCTTTTCATGGGCATAGAGGGTGTACTGGACGAACTTCCGGATACTGATATAGGAGCAACGGATATCGAGATAATGACAACACTCCCTGTTTATATCGTTGGCGACAGCATAGAGATCAGGATTAAATCTGCAAATTGCGGTCTTGTGGAGGCCACCGGCAACAATACTTTTATCTGGGGAGAGGAATCGATCAACACATCCCTTTCCCTTGAACTGGGACAGCGGATATCTCATCTACACACAATTGTTCCCGAAGATGCAGGCGAGCTGGAGTTAATCTCCATCTCAAGCGCAGAGGGCGATATGGATGCTTCCAACGATTCAATATCGACAACGCTTACAATAAGGGATGTTGTTGACTATTTCGGCGATGTCATATCAGATGACGATGAGCCAATAGCTGCGACTGTAAGATTTACCCTGATTCTGCCCGACACCACAATCAAAGTAGCAGAGACTGAGACAAGCCCGACCGGCAGGTTCAACATCGATATACCTGAAGGAGAATACCTCATTGATGTCCTACCCGAGTTTCCTTATCCAGATGTGAACGGCATAGAGGCAACTGTCTATGCGCCAGTTGAACCACTGGCAATTACAATACCCAAAGCTCATGTACTTCTCGTTGATGATGACGGTGGTGCTTCGTGGGAAGAGTATGTCGGTGGCTCATTGGATTCACTGGGTATCAGCTATCACCTTTTCGAAAGGAACATAGACGGTGATATTACAGCTGATATGGCTCTGGATCTCCAGTTCAGAACCGTTCTGTGGCTATGCGGAACAGACTCAATCGAGACCCTGACAGAGGCTGACAGGGCGGCAATTCAAGGTCTTGTAGAAGCTGGCAACTATGCGATTATAAGCGGTCAATACATCTCTGACGATATAGAGGACACCGGCTTTCTTGAAGAAACAGTCGGGGCATCCTTTGCAGGGAATCTGACCCGGAACTTTATGCGCGGTATTCCCGGCGACCCGATCACAGGGTACTTCAACTATATTACAACAACCGGCCTTGGAAGCGCAGGCAATTCCAGGAATCACGACAGACTCAGACCGATTGATTCGGAGGCAATTGTTGTTTCCAACGAAGGGGACACCCTTGCCAATGCAGTAAGACGCGAGTTCGATTCGGGGGGAAAACTGGTCTATTTTGGCTTTGGTCTGGAGAGCGTTGGAAAACTGGCAGCAATGGAGGATGCCGCAACCAGAACCGAGCTGCTCAGGAGGGTTTTTGCATGGTTTTCACCTGAGTGGGAGATCTGCGAATTTAAGCCTGTTACAAATCAAATCATGAATGTATTCCCAAACCCCTTTAATTCCAGCCTCGTTATCGATACTGAAGAATGTGGCAGTATAGAGATATTCGACATTGAGGGCAGAAGGGTCTTTGGTCCTGCCAGGATATCTGAAAACTCACAGATTCAGTGGAACCCTTCGGATATTCTGGGATCGGGCATATACACCATTCGGTTCAAGGGAGAACAAATTGAGAGGCATAATATATTGTATATCAAGTAATTAAGAAGTTTATTTAATTTTTTACTTGATATAATAGCCCTTTTTCCTGATATTTTAGCGATTACCACCCGTTCACTTTTCCTATTTCTTTCGCTGAATAATTTATTATATTGTTAGCGATGAAAAAGAGCAGAATACATTTCGTAATTATCCTCTTCGCGCTGTCAATGTTTGGGCAGGCTTTGGAATCCGGAGGAGTTGAGCTTGTCAGGCTCAAATATGGCGGCGGCGGGGACTGGTACAATGGCCCCTCGGAGCTGCCAAATCTCGCAGACTTCGCCAGGGGCAATACAGGTATGAACATTGTCAGTCGGGGAAAACATGTTGAGCCAATGAGCGAAGAGCTATTTCTATATCCCTTCCTTTTCATGACTGGCCACGGCAATGTATCCTTCTCTCGCGAAGAGGCTGCAAGATTAAGAACTTATCTGGAAAATGGAGGGTTTCTTTTCGTAGACGACGACTACGGCTTGGATGAGTCCTTCCGCAAGGAGATTGCAGAGGTTTTCCCTGACAAGGAACTTGTAGAACTGCCTTTTTCGCACCCTGTTTTCGACAGCCCGTATAATTTCCCAAATGGGCTGCCAAAGATTCACGAACATGACGAAAAGCCAGCTCAGGCCTTTGGTATTTTCCACGAAGGCAGGCTTGTTCTACTGTATTCCTACGAGTCCAATGTATCAGACGGATGGGACGATGAATCGGTTCACGGAAACCCACCGGAGATCAGGCAGAAGGCCCTCAAAATGGGGACGAATATCCTCGTCTTCGCACTTTCAAACTGAATAGAGAAATATGTCCGAAATAATTCTTAGACTACAGAAAAGACTGAGAAGAACCCGCAGCGCATACCTCTTCATAGAGGGTTTGACGGGTCTTCTGTACACTATGACCAATATCTTTGTGGTTGGCCTGTTTGTTCTTGCTTTGAACATGCTCTTTGACCTTCCCTCAGAGTTCAGGATTTTCCTCGATGCTGTCTTCTTCCTGTCGACAGTCGGCACATTCTTCTGGCAATTCTTCGGAAGACTGCTGCGAGGGATCTCATATGAACAGGTTGCCATACTATACGAGCGGACTTACCCGGAGCTTGAAGACATTCTTATATCCGCATGGCAGCTCCTCAAAAGGGGCGACTGGAAAGAAAAGGGCTATTCCGGTGATATTGTCCGCGGTATAGGCGAACAGGCAATATCTCGAATGGTAGGAAAAAAGGGCGGCGCAGTACTCCCTGTTAAGTGGCTTGAACGCTCCTTCCGCTCGACCATTTTATCTGGCCTTCTCTTCCTTGTACTTTTCACAGCCTTCCCTGCACTTTCGAACAAGGCGATCTATTTCAGCACTAATCCCTTTGTAGAGATACCCAGAAAGACTGAAACAGTTCTCTATATCTCACCCGGGGATTCAGAGACTGTAAAATATTCTGATTTCATCGTGCGAATACTTGCAGACGGTGCCATCCCCGAGACCGTCACGATGACCCGACGTTTTGAGAGGGGCAAGCCGATATCCGATGAGATAGAAATGATGCCGGACTCAAATGGAATTTACTGGAAAACACTGAAGGAGGTCCGCCAGAGCTTCGAATATCAGGTCAAAGGTGGCGACTACACAACAAACTGGTACTCTGTGAGCGTGCTGGACAAACCAAAGATTCTCGAGCTCAACCTTACCTATATCTACCCTTCCTACACAGGCCTTGGTACAGAAAAAGGTGAAAGAAATAACGGCAATGTCGATGCACTCAGAGGGACGAAAATCGATATTTCTGCAAGGTCTTCCAAGGAACTGAAGTCAGCCCATATTCTTTTCGGAGATGGCAGAAGGCTTCAGCTTGAGGTAGAAGGCAAAGAGATTAGAGGCGGATTTACAGTTCAGAAAGATGACACATATCAGATCATTGTCACAGATGATGAGGATTTCCGAAATCCCAACCCGATCAAATACGAGATTTATTCCCGAACAGACGGCCAACCGACCGTCCGCATAACAATTCCCGGCATGGATGTTGACCTAACCGAGGAAATGAAGCTGCCACTGCAGTCAATGGCGAGAGACGATTTTGGTTTTTCTGCCTTCTATCTCCATCACTTTGTAAATTCGGGAGATACGATCAAGACAAGGCTGGAGTTCAGCGCATGGGGCGAACAGAGTGTTGTGGTAGAGCTCATTTGGGATCTCGGACCACTGAATCTGCTGCCTGAGGATGTGGTGTCATATTGGATTGAAGCATGGGACAATGACCGTATCACAGGCCCGAAGAGGGCAAAGAGCCGCGTCTTTGCAGCGCGCTTCCCCTCCATAGACGAGATTGTTGAAGAGGTTTCGCAAGAACAGAACATTCAACGTGAAGACCTTGAGACAGCAATTGAGGAGACTAAGGAACTCTCGGAAAAGATCAAGGATATAGCCCGGGAATTCCGTAAAGAGCAGCAGATGGAATACGAGAAGCGGGAAGATCTCAAAGGTATGATGCAGGAGCAGCAGAAGATACTCGAAAACCTTGAGGACCTGTCACAAAGGCTTGACCAATCGATTGAGAAGATTCAGGAACACAAGATGGCTGCAATGGAGATTGTCGAAAAAATGCAGGAGATTCAGGACCTGCTTCAGGATATTGCCACCCCCGAGATGCGTGAGGCAATGGAAAAGATGCGTGAAGCCATGCAGAACATGGACATGGAACAGCTTAAGCAGGCAATGCAGGACTTTGAGATGAATCAGGAGGAACTACTGGAAAACCTCGACAGAACCCTTGAGCTGCTCAAGCGCGTTCAGATGGAACAGAAGCTTTCCCAGCTAATGGAGATGACGGAAAAAGCACTTGAGGAACAGAATAATATCAGCGAAAATATGGACGAGAACCCCGATGAGCAAAAGCGCAGACAGGATGCCCAATCCGACAGACTCGAAGCCATGGAAAAGTCGATGCAGGATCTTGCCGAGATGATGAAAGAATTTGACGATACCCCTAAAGAAATGGCAGACAGCATGGCCAGCGATATGTCAGAGAAGCAGATGCCCCAGATGTCTCAGAATATTTCCCAGCAGATGAATTCCCAGAAAAAGAGCGCGAAAAAGAATTCACAGAAGCTTTCCGAAAACCTCTCTGAGATGAAAGAGAGCCTTTCGAAGCTCCAGCAGAAGATGAACGAAAATCTCCAGAAAGAGCTGACACAGAAGATGACAAAGACTTCCCGAAAGCTCAATCACCTGTCAAAAAAGCAGGAAGACCTTCTCAACCGCTCGTGCAATGGTGCATCCGCAGAGGAGATGGAGGAAATTGCAAGGGAACAGCTGGAAGTTGCGGAGAATCTCCAGAAGGTACAGAAGGAGATTGCAGATATAGCAGGTCAGACCATGTTCCTTCCTCCTGCCACAAGCAGCCTTGTACGGGACGCCCTCAATGAGAGCAGAAAATCAATGGAAGAACTGAGCAATCGCTCCTGCCACAGAGCTTCAGGCCACCAGAGAAGCTCAATGGCCAAGATGAATCAGGCTGCTGCAATGATGATGTCCTCGATGAATAAGATGTGCAACTCCTCAAGCTGTCCATCGGGCAGTCAGTCGATGATGGAACAGATGCAGAGCATGTGTCAGGGACAACAATCTCTCAATAGCCAAAGTATGCCGCTTTTACAAGGAGGAGGACAGCAGGGAGGCCTGACCCCTCAGCAGATGGCACAGGCTCAGAGATTGGCTGCAGAGCAGGAAGCTCTTCGCAAGAGTCTGGAACAGCTATCCCGCGAGATGCAGGGACAAAATGAATTACTCGGCAGATTTGACAAAACAATGGAACAGATGCAACAGGTATCCGACGATCTCAGCCGTGGCACATACAATGAAAGAACCATGAAGAATCAGGAAAGAATTCTCTCCAGAATGCTCGATGCCCAGAGATCACTAGAGAAGCGTGAGTACTCAAGAAAAAGAGAGGGAAGAACTGCAGAGGATGTTGTTCGGCGGTCCCCTCCTCCACTGCCTGAGGACTTAGGCGAGAGGAAAGAGCAGCTGCAGAGAGATCTGCTCGAAGTTCTGTCACAGCCTTATCCGGGGCAGTATGAGGGGGCAATAAGGGAGTATTTCGAGAAACTGCAATCTGTAGAGATTCAGGAGTGATATGAGACGTATCTTTTACATAGCAACGCTTGTACTGATGCTCTTTGCCAATCAGCGTTATAACGAGATGATTGACCTCGGCGATAAGTATATTCGAATAGGGAGATACGAGGAGGCTGAAAAGGTATACGAAGCCCTCTATCTAGAGTATCCCGGAGACGAGAGGGTCATCGGCGGACTCAAGACAGTATATTTCGCATTGAACAAGCAGGAGAAACTTACGGATATCCTATCCATGCAGGCAGAAATCAATCCGGACAATCCTGTTGTGCACCTTGATCTTGGAAAGCTCTTTACATTGACCGGTGAACCTAAAAAGGCGGTCAAATCCTATGAACGCGCCTTTGAACTCAAACCCGCTGCTCTTTCATTCTATGAACAGGCCTTTGACCAGCTGTCCCAACGAAGCTACTACGAAGAGGCAGAGGAGATTGTGAAGATGGCCCGCAAAAACCTTGAAGATGAGGCCGCCCTTGCAATGAAAATGGCCCTTATCTACGAGATCTCAGGTGACTATGAGAGCGCGATGGAAGAATATGGCAAGTATATTGAGAAATTTCCCGATAGATTCATTGAAATCGAGAGAAGAATTGATATTACAGGCTCATCAACCGAAGACCTTGCCAAAATGGAAGAGGCTCTGGACAAGGTATTCGGAGAAAGCGTGTTCACCAAGACAAGGGTATATCGTCTTCTTTCGAGAATCAATATCAGGCTTGAGAATTTCTCAAAGGCACTGGATAATCTCATCGACGCTGAGAAACATGATAACAATGCAAAGAAGGGTTCATATGTCTTCTCCTTTGCAAATCAGATGATCTCCCAAGGAAATCTAAAGGCAGCAGAAGAGGCAGGAGAATATCTACTTTCTGCAGACGAAGCATTCATAGAGCGGGGGCATCTGATTATGGCAAATGCCATCTATATGCAGGGAAGAATTGAAGATGCCCTTCCAGAGTATCGGGAGCTTTCTGAATCGAAGATCCATGATGTCAGAGTCAGTGCCATTCTCAAACTCGGTGAAATCGATTTTCTTTCTGGAAATCAGGACAGCGCGAGGGTAAAGCTCAATATGGTACTAAAATCCCGTAATCACGGATTTATTGCAGATGCCCTGAAACTGCTGGTTAAGTCATATTCAGCAACAGAGCAACTGGATAAAGCAAAGGAAAGACTTGAGCCATACGAAGACCAGTTCCGCGATGAGGGCTGGTATCTCTATGAAAAGGCCATTGTCCATCTCTTTCTTGGGGAATACACCGATGCAGAGGATAATTTCAACCTTGTCATAGGCAGAGATCCCGAGTCACCGGAGGCAAATGAGGCGGTTGAGTTCATACTGCTTTTGCCCTTTAAGGATTCCCCGGCTTTTAAAAAATATCTCAACTACCGGAAGGTTGAACGAGAAGGGAAGGATGGCATATCAATATTAAAAGGACTTGCTGAAGAGAACTCACCATTTTCGGATATAATACTTTATGAGCTGTCGAGCTACTATCTGGAAAATGAGCAATTTGACGACGCCCTTTCCACAGCACAGCGCTGTTATACGGAGAATCCAGAAAGCTTCTATGCCCCTCTTTGCATGGACATTGTCGGCGATGTCCACCTTGCCCTTGAAGAAACTGGGCTTGCTGAAGAATCCTATACAAAGATCCTGACCGACTATATCGATTATGTCAATATCGCAGATGTCAGAGAAAAGCTTGCTAAAATGAAAAAGGCTGAGGAGTGACAACACATCCAAGATTCGAAGCAGAGAGATTGATTGCCAGTCTGCTTACGAATTCACCCAATGCTCTCTGGGAAAGCCGAGAAATGCTCAGACACTTTGCTAGTGAGGGAGACATCCCAGAATGGGTTCTCCAGAAAGCCCTCGCAATGGCAGAGAAAAGGAATGGAGGCTTTCCGCTTCAATATCTCCTCGGCCGGTGGGATTTCAGGAATATTGAGCTTGAGCTGCCAAAACAGGTTCTCATTCCCAGACCGGAAACAGAGGAGCTTGTGGATATTCTTCTGGATAGACTTCCCGGAAAAGCTGAACTGAGAGGGTTTGAGATGGGAGTTGGGTCAGGAGCAATTTCCCTCTCCATACTCTCCGAGCGAAACAATATTGAGATTTATGCAAATGACATATCGATGGATGCCCTTTTTTCCGCAAGACAGAATGCACACAGACTTGAGCTTTCCGATAGATTTTATCCCTTCTGCGGGAGCTGCCTTGAAGCTCTTTCCGGAAAGTGGGACTTCATCATCGCAAATCCCCCCTATGTAGATACGGCGATGTATGACGAGCTGGAAAAGGAGCTTTCCTTTGAGCCTCACGATGCGCTCTTTTCAAATTCAGGGGGAATGGCCCTGGCGAAGAATATCATCCTATCTGCCAAAAATTCTGATCTGACGGTTATGGAAATAGCCGAGTACAATTCCCACGAACTACTTGATTTTGCAATCACCAACGGCTTCAGGGCAGAACTGAAGAATGATCTGTCTGGAAAGCCAATTTTCATAATTCTGACCTGACTCTTCAGACCCACAAAAAAAGTTTCCATCAAGAAACGAAATATTTTCTGGAATAGCCTTGTCTTTGCCTTTTAACTAATTTATATTAGAATTGAAAAGGTATAAATTTTGTCAAATCCGACCTGTCGGATGAAGCAATGAAACTATCATCTTTACTTAAAGACGAGGTAATATGAGAAAAGTGCTCCGCGGTTTATCAAATCTGGTGTTCATTTCGGCCATAACGCTGACATCACTTGGCTCAGCAATAGATCCAGGAACACCCCCAGAACACCCCGATCCCATATCAAATCCAGAGGAATATGCCTCTTGGAAACACACATACAATGCTTCCCTCGAGAGTCCCCGTGATGACGGTGGAATAAGGAGGGAAATGGATCACACCATAACCAATGGCTATGTAGCAGCAGTTCTCGACGAGTCATCGGGCGAGTTTGATCAGGGTGGTAATGCAGGCGGTGGCGGAAGCACAGGCAGCACTTCAGGCTATGTGGACCTCACCTATAGCTGGCCATCATCCCCTGGAACAGAATGGGTCATGTACAAAGTTGATGGCTATACAGCTGCAAAGACCTCTGAAGGCATGCCATCTACATCAAGATCATTCAGAATTGGGACAAACAAAGCTGTTTCAGAATGGGATAATTATCACGGAGTCAAGATCAGGCAAGAGTTGACAATTGTCAGCCTCGGTGGTTCACCAGGAGAAAATGAACAATGTAAATTCGAGACCTTCATCACCCCTGCGGATGGATCATGTCACAATGTCGGCTGCATTGTTTACTACGATACCAAGCTCAACGGCAATGACGGAGCACCGATTTCAACATCATTCGGATATTCAGGAATTGCAACTACATTCTTCGCACCTGATATTCCCTCGATATGGAGGGCATATGAAGGCGGCACCCCCCCTTCAGTATGGGGCCTTCAGGCACTGGGCATCCTCACCGGCTTTGAGGCTGTTATGCCCGATGTGTTCTGGTATGGTCGCTGGCCCTCCTCAGTTGGAAATGGCTGGGCAGACAGCGAATGGACAGGCGATTCCGGCGGCGGTTTCAGCGGTGACAGTGCCACAATGGTCAAGTGGTATCAGCGGAATGTCTGCCCAGGCGACACGATTCGCTACTGTACCTATTATGGCATCGGCGAGCTGACGGGAACAGGTGTCACACTTAACCACGAACCCCCTGATTTTACCTCAAGCTGTGCCTCAGGAGTAACACCAAATCCCTTCCACATAAATGCTATGATCACAAATGCAGGAGCATCAACAGCCACAGGCGTCATAGCAACACTCGGGCTGGGCGGCACACCGCTCACCCTCTCCCCTTCGGGCGATCCCAATCCCCGTGTCATTGGCAGCCTTCCTGGTTATGGCGGTACTATTCTCACAGACTGGGTTGTCAATATCCCTCCATCTGCTTACGGAACAACACAGTGCTACACGATTCAGGTCAACTATGACCCGGGCGAGACTATCCTCGAGACATATTGTATTGACATCCCAGCTGCTGTCACATTAAGTGCAACAGCATATGCCGATGATGATGAGATCTGCGCCCCTGAATGCACAATTCTCCACGCAGTTGTCTCTGGAACAGCAACAGGCCCTTATACCTATTCTTGGTCTCCGACAACAGGTCTTTCCAACCCTTCAATTGCAAATCCCACAGCCTGCCCTGCAACAACAACCACATATACCGTTACAGTCACTGCACCGCCCGACTGCATAGAGACAGCATCTGTAACCATAAATGCCGGTGTCGGCACGCCCTTTGAGCTGCCTGCAGATACAATTTGTGCAGGAGAGAGTACAACACTCACCCCTTCCATTGCCCCCAGCGGTGCAACATATGCCTGGTCAACCGGGGCAACCACGCCAACACTCACTGTTTCTCCTTCGGTAGACACCGACTACTGGGTTACAATGTGTCAGGGCAGCTGCTGCCACACAGAGACAACATTTGTCGCTGTTGCGCCTCCCATTATTCTCGATCCGGGAACACCCGAGACGATATGTGCAGGCGACACGATTCTTCTAGGCGGAACACCTACTGCTACAGGCGGAATAGCACCATTGACATATGTCTGGTCGCCAGCCATGGGACTTGACAATCCCTTTGCAGAGAATCCCAATGCCTTCCCTTCTGCCACAACAACCTATACAGTAACAGTAACTGACGCTGTAGGTTGCTTTGAGAGCAATACAATAGAGATAACGGTCGATGATGTGCCGGAAGCGGTTACGCTCGTCTACCCGCCAGACGGAACTATCGATCTTGCCCCTGCCCCACTTTTGCTCGACTGGAACCCTGTATCTGACCCCACTGCAAGGTATAATCTCTATATTGATGGTGTACCCTATGCAACGGGGCTGTCCGAGACAGAATATATTTTCCCCATAGACTGCGATGAAGAACACACTTGGTATGTCGAGGCTGTCAATTGGTGTGGTGCGGGTCCACCTTCTGAGACATGGGCATTTGCTACGTCAATATCCCCCTCTGCACCTGTGCTGCTATCTCCTGCAGACGGAACAATGGATCTGCCACCTGATGAAATAACCCTTTCATGGGAAGCATCCACTGGGACAGATCCAATCACATACGAAGTCTGGGTCAATGGAGAGCTTATTGCAGCAGGCCTTGGGGGCACGGAATATGTTTTCGATGTAGAATGCGACAGCCTTTACGAATGGTATGTCACGGCACAAAATATCTGCGACACAGCCTCATCTGTCACATGGACTTTCGAAGGGCTTGAATCCCTGACAGAACCTGTGATTACCTATCCCGAATTCGGCGACACAATACCACTGCCGGGTGATACTCTGCATTGGATTGCAGCGACAGGCGGTGAGCCAATTACCTATAACATTTTTGTAAATGGAGATGAGATTGCCCATGCTATAACCGACACCTTCCTTGTCTTCGATGTCCATTGTGACAGCACTTATGACTGGTTTGTAGAGGCTGTAAATCCCTGCGGACCAATTGAGTCCGACCCTTCCTATTTCGAAGGACCTGTTTCTGTACCCGGACCTTCTCTGATCTATCCTGAAGACGGCGACACTTCTGCACTTCCCGGCACAGACCTTGTCTGGTCAAGCGTTGTCGGCTATGAGCCTGTCACATATACACTCTTTGTAAACGGCGTGGAATATGCCACAGGTCTTTCCGACACAAGCTACTATCTCGATGTTGAATGCGACAGCACTTATAGATGGGCTGTGAGCGCAGAGAATATCTGCGGACCTGCTTCATCGGAGGAATGGATTGTGAACACCAATCAATCCCCCACTCCACCGAATCTGATATATCCTGCAGACGGCGACACCGTACCTGTGCCAGAAATCGACCTTACATGGCACAGCTCAGAGGGGTCTGAACCACTGTTATACGATGTATATCTTGATGGCGACCTTCTCGTCTCCGACCTTGCAGACACATTCTGGACTATACCCACATGGTGTGATGAGTCCTATACATGGAGCGTAGTCGCCCATAATATGTGCAGCTCAGCAGAGAGCGACGAGTGGGCAGCTTATGGTCCGCTTTGTGGTATGCCGGAGCTGACACTTCTCGAACCTCTCGACGGCACATGGAGTGCCTGTGACGACCAAAGGATATTCGTCCTTGTCGAGGATATAGTAGAGATAGACGAAGGCTCGGTAAGGGTTAGCGTCAATGGGGTTACCTACACTATTTCCGATACGGAGCTCTACTTCTCTGATGACACTCTAATCTTCGAATCTTCCACCCTTTGGAGCGATGGCGAGCATGTTGAGTTCTGCCTTGATTCACTGGCAAATATCTATCATGTACATGCCACACCATTCTGCTCTGTCTTCGATGTCGATCTTAAATCACCTGTTATGACAGAATACGCACCGACTGTGCCTGTTGTGACAGACGCTATGGAACCGATACACATTGTACTTGTTGACAGCCTGAGCGGTCTTGACCCTGCCTCCATTGAGCTGGACATAGACGGCACGACATATACCCTTGCAGAGATTGAACACATCTGGGAAGTCATAGATGGCGACTCTGTTCTGACCATTGACTTCACCAGTCATCCTGCCTTTGTACACAACGATACCGTTGATGTATGCATATCCTCACAGGATGCACCTGACTACTGTGCAGCCAATGCTATGGAAGAATGCTTCAGCTTTATTGTTGACTTGGAAGGACCCTTTGCGGAGAATCCCATACACACAGGTGGAACTGACATATCGGACGGCGACTTCATGGCCTGTGGCGACCATGCCTTCTGCTTCACTCTGGATGACAGTCCGCTTTCTTGGGGTATAGCAGAGTCAACTGTGGTTCTCAGTGTAGCAGGCACCGAATACACACTATTCGATGATGAGCTTTCCCTGACAGGAACAGAACTTTGCTTCACACCCGAAAGTCTGTTTACAGACGGCTTCACTGTTGATGTAGAGCTTGTTTCTGCGGAGGACATACACGGCAATTCCCTCATGGAACCTTTTGCCTTCTCCTTCACAATAGACATGTCAACACCATATATCACCGATGCCTGGCCTGAGATAGATGCCTTCATATCTGATCTTGAGCCTGTTATAACATTCGATCTTTTCGACGATATATCAGGAACAGACTACCCTGCAACGCAAATCTGCATCTCTGTTTCAGGCGGAGCAAGGCTTTGTTTCACAGAACTCGATGCCGGAGTAACAAGGACAACTGAATCATACGAGGTTGACATTGCAGCCCTCGGCATTGGTCTTTCAGGCGGAAATACAGTTGAGATATGCGTCGAAGCCCTTGACCTGCCGGACATATGCGCTGCAAATGTCCTCGATACATGCTGGAGCTTCATGATTCCTGAAGGCGGCCCGATGGGCAGAATAATTGAGCCTCTTGACGGTACATATTCGGCCTGTGACGATCAGGCCATACACATGCGCCTTATAGATGCTGCAGGCGACCCGATTGACGAGCCGACAATAGAGCTTCAGGTGAACTCCACGGTTTACACGACAGCCGATTCCCAGCTCACGTTCTATGCGCCGGATTCACTTGTCTTCACTCCCTCTGTGCTCTGGACAGATGGTGAGGTTGTGAATGTCAGCCTCCTTGCTGCCAGCGATATACTCGGAAATGAGCTTTCCGATGCACCTGTGTCGTGGAGTTTCACAATTGATCTATCCCCACCGGAGATGACAGGTTTGACACCAACGGCAGATGCCTATGTTTCCGACCTCTGCCCTACTATATCCTTCGACCTTATGGACGATCTTTCCGGACTGGACGAATCATCGGTTACTATCGAAATTGAAGGTACAATTTATGTCCTGACCTTCCCGGACATCGACTGGGATGGCTCGCATTTCAGTGTAAATCTTTGTTCCCTTGGCCTGGAGCTTTCCGGCGGAGATACAGTTGACTTCAGACTGATTGCAGGGGATGATCCCAATTACTGCGCACCGAATGTCCTCGATACAATATGGCATCTATTCATACCCACAGGCGGACCTAATGCAATGATCATAACGCCTGAGGACAGCATCATTTCCGCCTGCGATCCACAGGAGATCAGGGTGCGCATAGTCGATCCTGAAGGCGATGAAATAGACGACAGCACTGTTGAGCTTTGCGTTGACGGAACCTGTTTCGGTCTTTCCGATCCTGAGCTTTCATGGGAAGGGGACGAGCTTGTATTTACAGGCGGTGCCGGATATTTCACCTCTGGTGGTGTCATCGAGGTAGAGCTGAGAAGTGCCTCGGATGTGCTGGGCAATCCACTGGAAAATGTTCTCGAATGGATATTCACCCTCGACTATGAAGGCCCTATAGCAGAATTCGGCTATCCCGGAGACGGCTCTGCTGTTTCGGACATTTCGCCTGTCCTGTCTTTCTATCTATTCGATATAGTTTCCGGTACAGACTCTGCCTCTGTAAGCCTTACAGTTGACGGAGTGAGCTATACACTATCAGACCCGGCACTTTATACCATGGGCGATTCGCTTTATTTCGACCCTGATTCCATTCCAATAGAATGGGCGGGCGGCGATGTTATAGATATTGAGCTTTATGCCCACGACTCCCCCACTGCCGGCTATTGCGACCCCAATGAGACAACAGAGACCTGGTCTTTCTCCATATCATCGGGCGGTCCTGTGGGAACAGTGATTCGCTATACTGACAGCAGCTTTGTGGCGTGCAATCCTGCGGATATAGTCATGTATCTCATAGACCCGGACGGCGACGAGATAGCTGACTCCACAATCATCTTTGCGGTAAACGGCATTGAATATGGCATAGATCATCCATATCTCACATACGAGGACGACACCCTGCGCTTCAGTCCCGATCCCGACTTCTTTTCAGATGGTGATGTAGTCACATGTGAGCTTAGAGCCTGTGAGGATGTCCTGCGCAATCCATTGGATGCTGTTGTTACATGGATATTTACCATAGACTACACAGCTCCTGTCTTCTCCGATCCCATACCTTCAGACGGTGCGGACACGACCGCGACGGAGCCTGTCATATCATTGACAGTAGAGGACGGAATATCCGGCATCAACACCGATTGTCTTGAGATAACCGTAGATGGTGTGACATATGACCTTGGCAGCCCTGCTGTTTCCTGGGATGGGACGAGGATTTCTTTCGATCCATCGGCTCTCGGCATAAGCTGGGAAGGCGGAGATGTCATAGAGATCACAGTTAATGCCTGCGACAGTCCCGACTACTGCGACGCCAATACCTCCAGCTTCTCGTGGGACTTCTTCATCCCAACAGGCGGACCTCTATCGACAATTATAGAGCCTCTTGACAGCACAATATCGGCCTGCGAGGATCAGGAAATCATCATGCAAATCACAGATGAAGACGGCGTGGATGCCTCCACAGTAAGACTTTCAGTAGACGGTACAATATACTCTGTCACAGATGATGAGCTTGAATACACAGCCGATCAGCTTATATTCACACCGCCTGCTGATTTCTATACACATGGACAAACTGTCGAGGTCATACTTCTCGAAGTATATGACAATCTCGGCAATTTCGGCGACAGATTGCCAATGAGATGGGTATTCACAGTGGACTTCGAAGCACCGGAATTGTCGAATGAGAGTCCAACAACAATACTTATAGGCTCTTCCACATGGCAGACACCAGTTACAGTCGATATCACAGACGATATACTCGGTGTTGATGCCTCGACAATAGAGGTGACACTGGAGAATCTCCACCGCTCATCGAGCATCACAATAGATACGACATATGCGGGATTATCCTTTGATGGTCTGACGCTTACTATAGAGCCTTCCATGATAGACGAGGGCATTCTGGGCATAGTCTATCAGCCGGAGGAGGACAGCCTGACAGGCACAGGCATTTACTATCCTGAAGCATCTACAATAAACATCACAGTCAATGTCTCCGACAATGAACCGGACTATTGCTCATCACATCTCGGAACCCTTGAATGGTCATTCGAGATACACGATGACGATGCCGAAGCACCTGTCATAGTCCACGAGCAACCGGAGTATGTTTCGACCAATATGCCCTTCGATATAAGCGTAATCGCGACAGATACATCATCCCTTTCCGAGATACCGACACCATATCTGATATGGGATACAGACGGAGAGCTGGACGCAGACAACAGGGGCAGAATAGACCTCGCCTTCGATGCAGGAACTGACGGCGGTATCTGGCTGAACCCCGATGGCACAGTATCGATGAGATTCACCACGGTATCTCAGCTTCCTGCCATACCCGATATCGGTCATGTTGTCTATAGGGCTTTCATATACGACGATGATTTCGACTTCATGCGCACAAATGACAGATCACAGGGCGAATACACAGACTCTCTGCCCATACTTGCAGGCCCGGAAGCTGATATTATAACGCCACAGCCGGGACAGGTCTCCGCATGCAGCGACCAGGGGATTATAGTCGGTCTGACAGACGAAAACGGCGTTGACTGGTCAACGGCTGTGATGAATGTCGGCGGTATAGATTATGACATGGCACATCCCTGGACATCCTATGATGCCGCCCTTGGTCAGATCACCTTCCAGCCTGAGCCGGACTTCTTCGCCAATGAAGAGCATGTGATAGGATATGTCACAATGGTTCTCGACAGCCTTGGAAATCCAATGTGGGACACATTGCATTTCGACTTCTATGTTGACCGGGAAGCACCGGAATATGAGATTGTATTCCCGACAGAGGGCGAGATGCTCAACGACAGATATCAGGATATAGACATAGATGTCTTCGACAATCTCGCAGGTGTAAATCCTGAGAACTTCACTGTCAATGTCAATGGCGTGGACTATGTCTATCCAGACCCGACACTGATATGGGATGAGGACTCTCCCCTTTCCGGCAGACTGACATTTATACCTGAAAACGGGAATATAACCTTCCTTGCAGGCGACACAGTAAGGGTAAGGGTAACAGCAGGTGATGATCCAGATCTCTGTGATGCGAATATGTCGGATATCCAGTGGTGGTTCACAATAGAGCCTACCATCCAATGCTATGCACAGCCCAATCCCTTCACTCCCAATCTCGACGGCTACAATGACAGGGCGATCTTCGGCTATCCCTTCATGTTCTCAGAGCCTGCGACGATAAAGATATTTACAAGACGTAAGGAACTACTATACGAAAAAGAAATGGAACCTATCGCTGAATATACCAATGCAGATTTCCGAGCCTGGGATGGACGGGACAATAATGGTAAAGAGATGCCGGTTGGTTTGTATATCTACATAATAGAGCAAAAGGGTGAGGTGATCTGCCAGGGAACGATAACCCTTATCAGATAGATATTGTCCTTTGTCTAAAATGGCATCTACTGTAGATTTAAGGAGATAGAAAATAATAGAACAGGGGTAAAATGAGAAATATCAAAATCGTGATCCTCTTGCTGCCATTGCTGCTTGTTTTGGGACAGGCCATAGAGGAGTGGCCGGAGGATCCTGCGGCATACCGGGAATGGAAAAGAGATCTGACTGCAATACCCGAAGGTGGACCTTTACGCAGAGAAATGATAATGAACTGCGAGAATGGCTATGTCATAGCTGATATGGACGAGGAAAGCGGAATCTTCGATCAGGGCGCAGACCCTGCAGGCGGAGGAGCCTATGTACAGATTTCCTTCAGCTGGCCTCTGACATGGGGCTCGAGCACAAGCTGGGTCATGTACAAGGTCGATGACTTCCCTGCAGACGGAACAGATCGCACACCGGAGATGCCTCCACCAGATGATTTTGAGACATATGCCGATGGCTCCATTGCCGTGCATTGGTATGACTATCATGGTGTGAACATTACACAAAAATTAACAGCAGTATCTTTGGGATACTCCCCCGGTGAGAACGAACAGATCAAGTTTGAGGCTTTCATCACATCAGCGGATGGAGATCTGCATAATGTAGGCTGTATGCGTTTTGTAGATACAGACTTGAGAACCGATGATGGTGCTGATATTTCGACTTCCTACGGCTATACTGGAACATCGGAAATTTTTTATGCCCCATCAATACCAGCCTTTTGGCGGGCATATGAGGGTGGATATCCCCCAGGTCCAACATCCATTCAGGCCCTTGGAATTCTTTGGGGCTTCGAGGCTGTAATGCCAGATGTGTTCTGGTACGGACAATGGGGTTCAGGGGTAGGTCTTGGCTGGGAGGATGCCGAATGGGCTGCTATCACCGGCGGAACATTTGGCGACTCAGCGACAATGGTCAAGTGGTATCAGAGACCTGTGGCCGGTGGAGGAGATACCCTATACTTCTGCACATATTACGGCATAGGCAACCTTATCGCGACATCGTTATACTCGACTCATATACCACCGGTTATTCATGCCAACTGTGACAGTCTCTGGCCTAATCCATACAATGCTGAAGCTATTGTAGTCAATGCAGGTACAGCAGACGCCGCCAATGTAGAAGCTACATTACTCACACCTGCAGGTGTTACAGTTGCATCCACAAATCCCGTTTATATGGGAACTCTTGTCGGGTATGGTGCATCGGAATTTGTTGACTGGGATGTTGAGCTTGATCCAAGCGTTTTTGGCACCGACATAACATACAGCATACAGATCACCTACAATGACCCGGCCCACCCGGACGATCAGGACACTGTTTTCAACGAGTTCACAATCGAAGTACCACCGGGGCCCTATGATATCAATGTCAGTTCCGATGATTCTTCCTTCTGTGCAGGTGAGACAACCGGTGTATATGTTGACTTCCCTGATATGGGTTCATCCTTCTATGCTGTTCACTGGTTCCCACCGGAACCTGTACTTGATCCATTTTCAAGGAATACAATGATTTTCCCTGAGACAACGTCGGTCATTCACTGTATAGTTGAGGACGACCTCGGCTGTGTCCACACAGACAGCGTTGTAATAACAATATTACAGCCACCAACAGAGGCAATTCCCATATTGCCCACAGACGGCTCTATAGCCAATCCCATAGGCAATAATAACCTTGTGTGGAATGCCTCCGAAGGTTCAGGCCCCATTACCTATTCCGTCTATTATGACGATGGCTCAGGCGAGGTAGAGCTTGTTAGCGGAATTTCTGATACCACCTATCCCCTGGATGCTCTCTGCTCTACGATATACGACTGGTATGTGATCGCAGAGAATCCCTGTGGCTCTACTCCTGGTCCACATTCCAGCTTTGAGACCATACCCTGTGGCAATCCTGTGGCACATCCCACATTCCCTGAGGAGGGTGTATGGAGTGCATGTGCCGACCAGTTCATCGCTGTTTTCATCGAGGATTCCTTCGACATAGACCCGACGTCCTTTGCCATAGAGGTAAACGATATTGATTACAGTTGGCCGGACGATAACCTTGCTGCTTCAGCAGAGGGAGATACCCTCTACTTCGTACCAACCTCCGATGTATTCACACATGGAGAAAGAGTGGAATACACAGTAACTGAAGCACGGAATATTTACGGCGTGAACACAGAGCCTGCATCGTCCTATTTCTTTGTTGATCTGGAGCCGCCGACTGTTTCAGATCAGAATCCTGCTGACGGACAGATGGTGCTCAATACCAGCCCACAGATCAGCTTCGATGTTGAGGATGCCGACCTGTCTGTTGACGAGACATCAATAGTCCTTACCATAGACGGCTATGGCAGCTTTGAACTCACTGATGGCGGAACAAACTGGAATGCACCGAGATTCACCTTTAATACTGAAGATCAGAATATCACCTTCCCTGCGGGTGACACCGTCTATATCAGTGTTGATGCAGCAGATCTGCCCGACCTGTGTTCCGGAAACATTGGCACAACAGAGTGGAGCATAGTGATACAACCAACAACTGTATGCCGTGCAACCCCCAATCCCTTCACACCCAATGGCGATGGCACCAATGACCAGGTAGTCTTTGGCTTCCCGTTCATGTTCTCAGATGGGGCAAAGCTGCAAGTTTTCTCCAAGAGACAGGAGCTTGTCTATGAGGCAGACCTCTCGGATATAGAACGCTTTGAAGACTATGCAGAGAGAAGCTGGGACGGTATGGACAAGAATGGTCAGAAATTGCCTCCGGGATTATATCTCTACATAATTACCCAGAAGGGTGAGGTGGTCTGCAACGGCTCAATAACTCTTGTAAGATAAAAAACCAAAAGCCCCTTTCGAGGGGCTTTTTTTTGGGGAGGTATTTTTTGAAGAAAGCCAAAGATCTTTTTCACAATGGAAGAAACTGCGCACAGGCAGTTCTACTTTCCATGAGCAATTTAGATGAAAATACAGCACTCAAGATTTCTTCGGCCTTCGGCGGGGGTATCTGCGGCAGACAGGACATCTGCGGAGCGGTTTCCGGCGCAATTATGGCAATAGGAATGGCGCATTTCGATCCGATGGATCAGGAGACATGCAAATCAGGGGTTTATGCCAAATCCAAGGCATTCATGGGTGAATTCCAGGAGAAATTTGGCTCATTGAACTGTATTGACCTGCTCGGTGTGGACACCAGCACAGAAGAGGGCAAGCAGAAAAAGGAAAATCTCTCCGAGGAAATATGCGAGGAAATTATCGAATGGGTGGAAAATAGGCTCGATGATTATCTGTAGAGGAGAGCCACCCCGTCCTTGCCATACATCTTAACTGTAAAGGGCTTATCATCCCTTCTAATATGGCGAAAGTATTTAGTCTCCCTTGCCTTGGGCAAATTTTCAAGATATTCCCAGTCAATGAAGGAATCCTCGCCGCTATATGGCACTGTGAGATAGCCTGCATCCATTGCGACGAGATTGTGGAAGAAATGTGTGCCCTGTGAAGCCTCAACACTGAAATCCGGCAGACCGCATTCAATTATCACTCTCGCCGCACTGATATCCGCCCAGGACACAGGTACACCAAGGAAACGATCCCTGCTGCCCCAGCGTCCGGGACCTATAAGAATATAGTGACGTCCTTCATCGATAAGCTGTGAATTGAGTCTTGCGAGTTCTTCTTTCATCTCGATAGTCTGAGTTTTGTCGAACCGTGCTGGTTCAACATAGATTATATCGTGGATATTCTCGATATGTCCATTTCCCATACCTTTTTCGGTGTACAGGAAGAGCTCATCCCTGTCAATCTCTTCCTCCTGCAACAAAAAGTCCTCAGTATGTACGGAAAGCGGTCTTATCTGCAGAAGATAGAAAACAGGTTTGCGGCTGGTAAAGATATTCTTTTTCAGCTTGACTGCAAATTCGATCTCCACAGGCACACCAAAGGCCTTTTCGCCTATGTCGAGAATCTCTTCAAGCACCTCTGCGAGGGGAAAGTATTCATATTTAAGGATATCGGCAAAATTCATTACCCTTGGTCCGTAAGTCTCAATTCCGGGTCTGAGACGTTTATCCTGGTTATCCCAAGTGGATACAAGATGTTTTAATGAGCCGTGTGTCTCGCCTTCCTTGAGCGATAGCTTGACCAATGTCTCAGAATCCCCTTCTCTCAAGTCTACATCCACCCCCTTTTTCCTCATATCAAGGGCAAAGAACTCTGTCTGGCTGTTCTTGATAAGATCCTCTGGGGCAAGTATATCACTCTTTGGATACCTTGGAACAAAACGAAAGACATCCTTACCTCCTACAACCCATTGACCAAGTCCCATAGCTATCGAGGCAACTCCATCCTGATGTGTTGCAGAGGCAGTGGGATAATAATTATAGGACTGGGCAACACCGGAAATATGTGGATAATAATATCCATCGAATTGCTCTCCGGCAATCTCCTGCACAATGACAGCCATCTTCTCCTGATTTGCTTTGTAAGAGAGTCTCTTGATATACTCACGAGCTTCCTTGGAGAATGTTGAGGCCATCACCATTTTTACTGCGGTTTCCAATTGCTGCAATCTGAACTTCTCGTCAGGGTGATTATTGGGGAGCATATATGTAAAGTAGACACCAGCAAAGGGCTGTGCCTGAGAATCTTCGAGAAGGCCCGAGGAGCGAACGGCTATGGGCTTTTTGAACTTTTTGATGAACTGCGAGAGCTTTTGCCTCAATAAGTTAGAAAGTTGCCCTTCGGAGAATCGCCTTCTTACTTCAATATCCTCAATTGTTGGATCATATATTGTATCCCAAAGATCATTCCGGCTTATAAATAGGTCAAACTCAGCCACACCAATAAAGCTTGTGCACGGCAACTTTACCTTTATCTCGGGGAACTTGTTATTCAAGCCGTCAAGGGAGGCCAGCAATTGATTGAGAAAGGCTAGACCTCTGCCCTTTCCACCGAGTGAGCCATCGGCGAGGCGAAAAACGCGATGCTCTGTTCCGAGATCATCGGGATTGAAATCGACTATCTGCCCCTTGTTTTGATCTTCATGTACCTTGCTGAAGATGTCTATGAGAAATGTGCGCATATCCCTTGTCGAGGAGAAGTCCTCCTCTGTGAGGGGTCTGACCCTCCTTGCAACGGAGATTGCGCCATGTGCAATGAGCCATGCGGAAAAATGATTCCTGCGTGAGTGATAAAGAAGTGTTTCATCACTTATAGTGTGCAGTTTCTCCTCAAACTCATTAATTGTGTCAGCTCTATCTAAGGCATGTCCCCATTCATTGCGGAAAATAAATGGTCCGAAGCCAAGTTCGCTATGGATAAATCCGCTGATATCATCCATGAGAAATTCCGAAGATTTCTCAATATATTTCACATTCAGCTCCCGACAAACCTCCGGTGCATCAGGCTCTGAGGACTGTACAATAATTGGCAGATCAGGTCTTTCTTCCTTGAGAATACGGACGAGGGAGGTCCCTGCATGGTCATCCTTTTCGCCACCTTTATGAAAGGACAGGTCTGTAATAACTCCGATCATATATTCGCTGTACTTCTCCCATATGCCCATCGCTTCCTCAAAGGTATGTGCCATGAGAACCTTGGGTCTTGTGCGCATTCGGAAATTTCTCTGCACATCGCTCAGGTCGTTTGCAATAAGGGTGGATGTCTGAGTCATAACCTCGCGATAAAGCTCGGGTAAATATTGAGAATAGAAGTATACAGAATCTTCTACAAGCATGATCACCCTCGTCATGCCCTCCCGGGTATCGTAGGCAACATTCAGATTATCTTCAATATTTTTGATAATAGCCAGGAATATCTTGGAATCACCCCGCCATAGAAAGACATTGTCGATGGATTTCATCTTCTCGGAATCCTTCTCGGCAAGGCCAATATCCGACTGGACATTCAGAAGTAGTATAACAGGCAGTTCAGGATTGATCAGCTTGGTTCTTCGTGCAAGCTCAAATGGGGTGATCTCACCTATGCGCATTACAGTTATAACAAGATCAAAGGGCTGCTTCTCCAGTGCCTCCAATGCCTGTTCGCCTGTTGGGACACTGGTGATATGAGCTGGTGTAGACAGGTTCAGTTCGCTGTACTCCCCGAAGAGCTGCTCGGAAAGTCTTCCGTCCTGCTCGAATATGAAAGCATCGTAGAAGGTCGAGACAAGGAGTATCTCCCTAACCCTTCTTTTCATCAGCTTGTGAAATACATTCTCACCGTATTTGAACCTGTTGTAAGAATTTTTCAGCTCATTCAGATCCATCCCACTCCTCAAAAAAAAGAAAAGGGGCAGCACTGCCCCTTTTTGAATTACATCTACCGATTAACTCAGCTCGTGAACAACCATTCCACTTCGTAGTTTCGGCTCAAACCATGTGCTCTTTGGAGGCATGATCAGACTTGCATCGGCTATTGCCATAAGCTGTGCTATTGTGGTGGGATACATGGCAAAGGCCACTGCCCATCCCTCTTTTACGCGCTTTTCCAGCTCGGAAAGACCACGAATGCCGCCGACAAAGTCAATACGCTCGTCTTCACGTGGATTACCTATTCCAAGAACAGGTGAGAGCAGATTCTCCTGCAGAATTGCCACATCAAGACAACCAACAGGATCATGGGGATCATATGTGCCGTCTTTGGCTGTGACCTTGTACCATTGCCCATCGATATACATCCCGAACTCATGGAGATTAGAAGGTGCATACTGCGAATCACCGATTTTTTCTACATCAAATTTATCACCGATCTTCTCGATGAACTCATCAAATGAAAGACCGTTGAGATCCTGCACTACTCTATTGTAGTCGAGAATCTTCATCTGATTGTCAGGGAAGATAACGCTTAGGAAGAAGTTGTACTCTTCGTCGCCAGTGTGATTGGTATTATTCCCCTTGCGCAGCTTCTGAACGCGGGACGCAGAGGCCGAGCGATGATGCCCGTCCGCAACATAGAGAACGTCAACCTCCTCGAACGCTTCGAGTATTCTGCCTGACATCTGCGGATTGCGAACCACCCAAAGGGTGTGACGTACATTGTCGGGTGATACAAAATCGACATCTGGGTCATCCTGAATCACTTCTTTTGTGATTTCATCGAGTTTTTCGGTATGTCTGTATGTAAGGAAAACAGGGCCTGTATTGGCATTAAGGCTGTCTACGTGACGTGTTCTGTCGTCCTCCTTTTTCTGCCTTGTCAGCTCATGCTTCTTGATGAGATCCTTGTCATATTCCTCGACGCTGGCTCCGGCAACAATTCCCACCTGGGAGTGATCGCCCATGATCTGACGATAGAGATAGTAATATGGCTCGGGATCTTTTACAAGATAGTTGGCACCACGGAGTCTTTTGAGATTCCTGCTGCCCATTTCATATACCTCGTCTGAATAGAGATCAGTGCCTTCGGGAAGGTCTATTTCCGGCTTCACGACATGGAGAAAGCTCATTGGATTGTCCTTGGCAAGCTCCCTTGCTTCCGCTGAGTTCAGTACATCGTATGGTGGGCTGGCTACCTTTTCTGCAAGTGCTGGTTTCGGCCTGATTCCCGGGAAAGGTCTGACATCTGCCATGTGTCCTCCTTGATTCAGAGACAGAAATTTTCGCTAAATGTACGGAAAAAAGGGGGGCAGGTAAAGGACAAAAAGTTCATAAAGTGGTCAAAAATTTATGATTACACCAAAAAACAACCCCCTCTTGAGAGGGGGTTATAGATAGATCAATCGTTCAGACGAAATTACTTCATGTATATGAGTTTTTCTGTGACTGCCTGCTTTGAAGTCCTGACAGAAGCGAAGTATATACCGGATGGTTTTCCGCCGGGATTCCAGTGTGCTCCTCCTGTTATATCAGAATGGACACAGTCAACAACACTGCCTCTGAGGTCTGTGATTGTGATCTCAGAGAGTGGAAGCGTCTCGATTCTGCACTCGCCGTTGAAAGGATTCGGATATGCAGAAACACTAAGCTCTTCCGGGACTCTGCCCTTTTCGCCTATGCCCTCACCAGTTCCATAGCTTGTCATATAGGCCACCGAAGATGTGCTTTCTCCCATCGGGTCGAAATTGTATTCATACATCTTAACAGGACCAACACCCTCTTTAAGCCACTGTTCATTGGCAACAAAGTCCGAGGAGTCCTCATAGAAAGGAGGCAAAGAAACCATAAATGTTGAGTGAATCTGCACCCTCATACAGTCGGAATAGTCGCCGACATCTTCGTATCCAATGGCATGGCCTGTTGTATAGACATAGACATCGGCCATCATACCGCCGCCTAGATCCATAACAGTATCAACAACAAAGGATACCCACTCGTCACCAACATTGACCTCTTCAGGCATCATGAGCATCTCAATTGGGTATTCGTATCCCATATCACCCATATCCAGCTCTGAATATAGACCGTCTTCCTTGACCATAATTACTGTTGTGTCTGGCTCACCCTCTTCATAGGTGTCCACAATGTAATAATAGGGAATGTCGCCGCGAATTTCCATACTCTTAACTGTTGAGGTAAATTCAAAATAGCCGTCGGGTGTTGAATCATTGTATGCCCACCAGCGACCAAGCTCCAGTGGATACAGATCGCTTGCAGAATCTGCAAGTGCCAGACCGGCAATGAGTAGAACCAGTAAAACTGCTGCTCTTTTAAGCATTTTTCCTCCTTGATAATTTTATCCAATATACCCAATAACAGGGTATGCAGTCAAGACTTATCCTCCAAGACGGCGGAGATTTGACGGTGACAATGCACCCTTTATCATTTCCTCGGTTGCCCCCTGTTCAATCAGAGCCTCTCTAAGTCCTTTTCCGGCTTTGTGGGCAAGGACAGCCCGTTCAACAGCATCATAACCTATTATGGGGACAAGCACAGAGGCAAAGGAATAGGACTTCTCGAGATTGTCCCTGCACCTTTTTCCATTGACCATAATTCCACCTATGCAGCGATCCCTAAGAGCATCCACAGCTGCAAGTAAATCTTTGAGCATTCCGATAAGTGTATGCGATACCAATGGAAAATTTTGGGATAGCTGAAGATTGCCCATTGAGACCGAACTTGAGAGAATATGATGATCGGAGATAGCCTTTGTGCCCATCTGAACTACAAACTCAGGTATGACAGGATTTACCTTGCCTGCCATTATGGATGAGCCTGCCTGCATGGGAGGCAGCTCCAGCTCGCCAACCACAGATGACGATAAAAGGCGCAGATCTCCGCCTATCTTGACAAGATTACTGCCAAGAGCCGAGAGTATGCCCGATACTTCGACAAGCTGATCCTGATTGCCTGTTGCCTCAACCGGATTGTCTGCACGGGTCAGGGGTAGGCCTGTTATCTCGCGCAATCTTTCTATGACACGGAATATGTAATCCCTGCCTGCCCCGAGACCCGTCCCAATGGCAGTGCCACCAATATTGACAACCTTTATCCTCTCAACACACTTGAAAATGCGCCATCTGTCCCTTGCTATGGCCTCTCCCCATGTTGCGAAGAGCTGCCCTGCTGTCATGGGTACTGCATCCTGAAGCTGCGTCCTTCCGACCATGACTATATCGGCAAATTCGTGCTCTTTTTCCTGTATGGCTGCCTGAAGGGCTGTGAGTGTCCTCTCCAATCTTTCGAGAAGAAACAAAGCTGCAATCCTTGTGGCTGTAGGAAATGTGTCATTGGTTGACTGGTGAAGATTGACTGTATCCAATGGATGGACAGGGTTGTATTCTCCCCTTTTGCCACCGAGTATCTCATTGGCTCTGTTGGCAATCACCTCATTGACATTCATGTTTATAGAGGTGCCTGCTCCACCTGAGAGTGGGTCTATTGGGAAATGCTCGTTCCATCTGCCTTCCTCAATCTCCATAGCTGCCTGTATTATTGCTTCAAAATTTTTTATATCGCCGAGTTCTCCATTTACCTCGGCTGCTGCCCTTTTAACAAGGGCATAGGCTGAGATGATCTCCTTCTCCAGTCTTCGACCGTGTCTAGGAAAATTTTCCAATGCCCTCTGTGTGTGTACACCCCAGAGAGCATCGTCCCTTATATCAATCTCACCTAAGAGATCCCTTTCCTTTCTCATAGTCCCCCTTGAACATGGTTCTTGTGATGGAGGCCAATCCCCTTATATTGAGATTGGAGGCAATACTGCCACAGATATAATAATGTCTTTGACTATCTTAAGAAAGGGGATTCATGCAGAGAACACCCTCAAATATCAGACCCCATGTAATTTTGCTTGGAAGGCGAAATGTCGGGAAGTCTTCACTTCTCAATGCCATATCCGGACAGCCCATTGCCCTTGTATCAGAGCATGCAGGAACAACGACAGACCCGGTTAAAAAGCCCTATGAGCTTCTGCCCTTCGGACCTGTGGTCTTCATAGACACAGCAGGTCTGGACGATGTTGGCGATCTCGGTGAGCTTCGCGTGGAAAGAACCCGCAAGCAGCTCAAAACCTCGGATATTGCCGTTTTAGTTGCAGAGGCCGGGCAATGGGACAAATGGGAGGAAGATATTCTCGCAGAACTCAGGGAAATGGATGTTCCCTATTTTGTCGTCATCAATAAATCCGATCAGAAACCAGAGTGGAAGGCACCACATGAGGCCTTCTATGTCAGTGCGAAGACAGGCAATGGCATTGAGCAGCTAAGATGGGACATGGTTCGCAAACTTCGGGAAACAGTCAAGACAGAGCCGACAATAATCGGCGACATAGTTGCTCATGGGCAGCTTATTGTGCTCGTTGTTCCGATAGACCTCGAAGCACCCAAGGGAAGGCTTATATTGCCACAGGTTATGACTATAAGAGACATACTCGACAATGATGCAGTTGCCATGGTTGTCAAGGAAAGGGAGCTTTGGGCATCGTTGAGGGAGATGGGAAGGAAACCGGATCTTGTGATCACCGATTCACAGGTAGTGCAGAAGGTTGTCGGAGATGTTCCCCCGGATGTCAAACTCACGACATTCTCCATACTATTTGCGAGGATGAAGGGCGATCTCAGGACATTTGTCGAGGGTGCTGCTGTGATAGATACCCTTGAGGACGGCGACAAGATACTCGTTTCCGAGGCCTGTTCACATCACTCTGTGGCAGACGACATAGGCGGAATAAAGATACCGCGCTGGGTCAGGCAATACACAGGCAAGGACTTGACATTCGACAAGGTTCAGGGGCAGAACTATCCAGACAATCTCGAGGAATACAGGCTGGTCATCCATTGCGGCGGTTGCATGTTAACGCCAAAGGCCATGTGCTTCAGAATGGACGAGGCATTAAGACGCAGGGTTCCAATCACCAATTACGGAGTTGCAATCTCCTTTGTACATGGGGTGTTGCACAGGGCATTGTCGCCATTCCCTCATTTGCAGGAGATCATCAATCGCTAGTTGTATCTATAAAAAAGCCACCCAAAAGGGTGGCTCAATATATCAAGAAACATGTGATTTATCAGCAGAAGACATCCCTCTCGCCGGCTTTAACACGATTGAGCTTATTGCCGAGTAGCATCTTGAGGCTGCCGCCGTCCTTTTCCATCTCCCTTTCGATGAGTGAAATGCCTGCCTTTTTTGTCTCGGGTGAGGCATAGTCGAGAAGGTATTCCATAAAGGTGAGTATGGCATTGGGACGACACATGGTGTGAATATCGCCGTGTTTTGCAAGACCCATGAAGGCCTCGCCTGTTCTGGATTTGCGATAGCAGCCTGTGCAGAATGACGGCACAAAACCCAGATGCGAAAGCTCAAGAATCACTTCATCAAGGCTGCGGGTGTCGTATATTGTGAACTGCTGCTTTTCCAGATGCTGATCCCTGTCCTTTTTTTCCTTGTAGCTTCCAAGGCTGATCTTTGTCCCTGCATCTATCTGTGAACAGCCCAGCTCAATAAGTTCTCTGCGATATTCCGGCTTTTCACGAGCTGTGAGAATCATCCCTGTGTAGGGAACCATGAGCCTTATTATCGCCACAACCTTTTTGAAGTCCTCATTGTTGACAATATAGGGGGAATCAGTAGTTATCGGACTATTCAGGGCTGGTTCCAGACGTGGAAAGGAGACAGTATGCGGTCCGACATTGAAATGTTTCTCAAGGTCAAGGGCATGGTATAGGAGGCTGAGAACTTCATATTTCCAGTCATATAGCCCGAAAAGCGCACCGATAGCAATATCGTCCAGACCTGCCTCCTGAGCCCTGTGCAGGGCATAGAGCCTCCATGCAAAGTCGCCTTTCTGTGTGTTCTTAGGGTGTACCTCGCTGTATCTGCCCGGATGATATGTCTCCTGAAAGACCTGATATGTACCTATGCCGACATCCTTGATCTTCCTGTACTCTTCAACCTCCATCGGCGCAGCATTGACATTTATACGCCTTATCACGCCCTTGCCGTCGGGTGTTTTGGTCTGATAGGCAGTCTCAATTGTGTCACAGATATAGTCAACGCCGAATTTTTTGTGCTCGCCATAGACCATCAAGAGCCTTTTGTGACCCATTTCCTCAAGTGCAAGGACCTCATCTGCGAGATCCTGACCTGTTAGAGCAACGCGGGCGCAGTCCTTATTTGTGGCGCGAAAACCGCAATAGAGACAGTCATTCTGGCAATAGTTGGCAACATAGAGGGGGGCAAATAGGACAATTCTGTTTCCATATAGCTTTTCCTTTATGTGCTTGGCCATATGGAAGATCTCTGTCCAAATATCCTTGTCCTTTACACCCATTAAAACAGCCACCTGCTCAGGGGAAAGTCCCTCCATCTTTGCAGCGTGATCGAGAATCTCCCTGACATGGGCTGTGTCAGGTTTATCGTTCTCGTCAATCAACCCTTGAATCTTCTCGGGATCAATAAATGTCTTTTCCACTTAACACCTTCTTTTTAGCATATGCCCAAAACTTTTATCGCTTCCAATATATAATAATTATTTCACATGACAATGGCAAGATAAAAATTGTAATGATTACAAATTTGTAATCATTACAAAATACATCCCGTCTCAGACTAAACTAAGCCAGTTTTGCGAAAATTTGCAACACAATATCAATTTTAAACATCTTTTCAGCTCTACTTGATTTTTCTGTTTCCGTTAATATAATACTATATAAGGAGGTCTATATTGAGCATTGTTGAAAATTTTAGGAAGCACAAGATCAAGATTCATTTCGCCCTTTTCCTTGCCATTGGCTTTGTACTGCCTGTATGGCTGATCGCCTATGGTATTATCCCTTTCAAATATCGATTCCATACATTCATAGCCATGACCATTCTATCCACAGTCTATATCAAACTCAGGGGGCACTCCTTCCGGGATATAGGTTTCAAGATCAAAAAGCTGGGCCAGTCAATCTTTATGAACATTGCCATTGTTATGGGCGGTGCCATCTCCTTTTTTGTTGTTATCAGCCATGACCTTCTGCAGACCCTTCCCCATTCCAGCACCTTTTTTATATTCTATCTGACCTTTCTCGGTCCTGCCCAGGAATTTCTCTATAGGGGAGTTCTCTTTGCTGAGATGGAAAAGGCAATGATAGCCAGCCCATTCCTGAAGGTTGCCATATCTTCGTCTGTCTTCAGCTTTCTGCACCTGATCTATTTCAATATTATTGCACTTGCTGTCACCTTTGCCATAGGCATTGTATGGGGAATAATGTATCTGAAGTGCAGAAATATCTACGGTTTGATGCTCTCCCACTCCCTACTGGGGGCGATGGCGATATATGTTGGGGTGGTCTGAAAGGTCTCTCGCATGGAATAAAATCCCGATGGCATAGCACAATATTCTCAGAGTTCTGTACAATTGATTGGTACGAAGAGACGATAGATATTTCGTCCATCGTTGAAATACAGTCTCTGACTTAGCATAGTCACAGAATTTTTCATTTAAAAAAAGGGGGCATAAGCCCCCTTTATATCTAAGCATATTGCTATCGTGATTAGGCGAGAGTCTTGCCCCTCTTGGTGTAGTGGGTGTGGAGGAGTACATGGCTCTTGTGTCCGCATGGTCCCTCGGTGAAGTAGTCCTCGTAGAGTTTTTTGACTACGGGGTTCTCGTGGGATTTACGGATTTCCATGACATGATCCTCTGCATAGATGGCCTCTGCCCTTTTGAGCCTGATCTCAGGTGTTGTCGGTATGGGCTGTCCGCCGCCGCCGAGGCAGCCGCCTGGGCATGCCATAAGCTCGACAAAGTGATAGTCGGAAAGCTCGCCAGCGCGGAGCTTCTCGACGACCCAACGACAATTCTTAAGACCATGGGCTACCATGACCTTGAGTGTTGCGCCTTCGAGGAATTTCCAGTCTTCAACTGCTCCCTCAATAGGCAGGGCTGCTGTTCTGACGCCTTCCATACCTCTGACAGGTGTGATGTCCAGACCCTCGAATGGAACCTCTCTGCCTGTAACTATCTCATATGCTGTACGGATGGCAGCCTCCATAACGCCGCCTGTTGCGCCGAAAATGATGCCAGCACCGGAGCCAAGACCGACAGGGTTGTCGAATTCGGTCTGTGGTACTTTATTGAGGTCCATACCGGCCTCTTTTACCATCTGGGCAAGCTCACGGGTTGTGAGAGCATAGTCGACATCCTTGTAGCCGGAGTCTCTCATCTCAGGACGATTTGTCTCGAATTTCTTTGCCGAACAAGGCATGAGTGAAACGGAGACTATGTCCTTGGGATCGATTCCTTCCAGCTCTGCATAGTATGTCTTGATGATGGCACCGAACATCTGCTGCGGGCTCTTACATGTCGAAACATGACCGAGGAGATCGTCGCCGAACTGCTCGATGAATTTGATCCAGCCGGGTGAGCAGGATGTGAGCTGCGGGAGCTTGACATCTTTGCCGTCAACAAGGGCTGCTTTTAGCCTCAGAAGAAGCTCTGTGCCCTCTTCCATGATGGTGAGGTCGGCTGTCATATTTGTGTCGAAGACCTTGTCAAAGCCCATTCTGTGGCAGGCTGTGTTCAGCTCTTTGGTGAGACGCTTCCCAGGAGGATTGTCGAAAAGCTCGCCAATACCTGCACGGGGTGCCGGGGCTGTCTGGATGACTACGTGTTTTGTAGGGTCATCTATGGCTGCCCAGACATCGTCTGTGTAGTTCTTCTCGGAAAGTGCAGCTGTTGGGCAGCGGTTGATGCACTGTCCACAAGCGACACATAGGGAGTCGAGCATGGGTTTATCGCCGAACGTGGCGATTTTGACCTCATGGCCTCTCTCGGATTTTCCTAGGGCATAGACTGTCTGCAGTCCCTGACATGTACGGACACAGCGGAAACAGCCGATGCACTTGTTCATATCGCGTGTGATGACACCGTCGTCTATGATCGGGAAATCCGGGATTTCCTTGTGACCATATCTGAATGTGTCTACACCGTATTTCTCTGCGAGCTCTCTGAGCTCACAATTGCTATTTCTCTTGCATGAGTAGCACTCACCGACATGCTCGGAAAGCAGAAGGTCGAGGACATCTCTCCTCGCCTTTCTGATGTCCGGGGACGTTGTGCGTACCTTCATATTTTCCGACACAGGATATGCGCAGGCTGCCTGAAGGAGTCTTTGACCCTCTATCTCGACAACGCACATACGACATGAGCCGGAGACACAAAGATCGTCATGCTGGCAGAGTGTGGGTATCTCGACGCCGACTTTTCTGGCTGCATCGAGAACTGTTGTTCCGGCCTCTACCCTGACCTCTTTGTCGTCTATCTTAACCGATATAAGACCAATGCCCTGTGGGTTTTCATTGGATACATTCTTTGCTTTTACGTCTGACATTTCCCTCCTTAGCGACCCAGGACTTCGTCTTTGAAGTTTTCGACAATGCGGAGGAAGGCATTGGGTGCTGTCTGTCCGAGACCGCACTTGGAAGCCCTCTGCATCGTTGCTCCGAGTTCTTTAAGCTGATTGAGGTAGGAGATTGAACACTCGCCATCGAAGAGCATATCTATGCCTTCGAGGAGTTTGGCTGTTCCAAGACGGCAGGGAACACACTGTCCGCATGACTCTTCGACAAAGAACTCCATGAAGTTCTCTGCGACCTCAAGCATATCGCGCTCGGGGCCGAAGATCATGATAGATCCGCCTGTTGAAACATCCTCGTAGCCCATGGCACGGCCGAACTCTGAGCGCGGAACCATTGTTCCTGCTGCTCCGCCGACCTGGACAGCCTTGGCAGTCTCGCCACCGACAATCTTGAGCATTTCCTTGACTGTTGTTCCCATAGGAAGCTCATAGATGCCCGGAGTCTCGCAGTCGCCGGAAATGCTGAAGAGCTTGGTGCCTGTGGATTTCTCTGTGCCGTGCTCTTTGAACCAGCCTGCGCCGTTGATGACTATCTGTGATGCTGCTATGAATGTCTCGACATTGTTGACTATTGTCGGATAGCAGCAGAAGCCCTTTGCCACCGGGAAAGGCGGACGATTTCTCGGCTCGCCTCTTTTGCCTTCGAGTGATTCGATGAGGGCTGTTTCCTCACCGCAGACATAGGCACCTGCGCCCATTGTGACGAAGAGATCAAATTTATAGCCTTTACCGAGAATATTCTCGCCGAGGAGATTGTTCTCTCTTCTTTCCTCAAGAGCCTTTTCGATCTTGTTCTGAAGATATGTGTATTCGCCACGGAGATAGATATATCCCTTATTCGCGCCTATGGCATATCCTGCTATCGTCATGCCGTCGAGAAGCTGATCGAGATAGTAGTCGAGGAGAAGACGATCCTTGAATGTTCCTGGCTCGCCCTCATCTGCATTGCAGACGACTATTTTCTGATCGCCGGATGCTGCCGCTGCCAACTGCCATTTTACTGATGTTGGGAAGCCTGCTCCACCACGACCCCTGAGACCTGACTCGCGAACCTCGCCGATGACATCGACGCGCTTCATGTCCAGTGCCTTTTTCAGGGCTTTGTTGTCCTCGTCTGTTACCTCGAGGAGGGGACCGGTTTTCTTAAGATTCTTCTCGATTTCGGATGTGTCCGGATCGAGTGTGACTCCGCCTCTTTTGAGACCTGTGATGATCTCGTGAACCTTCTCAGGTGTGAGATTTGTGAAAACCTTGTTATTTATCATCATCGCAGGGGTCTGGTCACACATTCCCATACATGCTGTATCCAGTAGTGTGAACATACCATCCTCTGTTGTCTCGCCGAATTCGATATCCAGCTCGTTCTCGAGGAAACGGGCGATGATGTCTCTGCCTGCCATGACAGCGGGCATACAGTTTGAAAGTCTGATTACGTATTTACCGAGCTTTTCCCTTGTGAGGAAGGCATAGAAGGAAACAACCTCCTGAACCTCAATCGGAAAAATGCCGAGGATGTCTGCTACTTCCTGCATTGCTGCATCGGAAATATAGCCGAACTCGTCCTGAACCGCGCGGAGATAAGCGATAAGGTTCACGCGATCGGTGCCATATTTCCCGGAAAGCTGACCAATAAGCTGTTGCAGGCGCTCACGATCTGCTGCTAGCATCAAATCGCCTCCTTAACCTAAGATTTTCTTGACTTTTTCGACCAGCTTTGCCGGCTCGATTGGCTTTTCGACGAACTCGTTGACCGGAAGCATTTCCTCGTCCGGGCCGTAGTTCATTCCTGAAATTCTGTTGATATTCGACAGAATTATGATGGGGGTTTCGATTCCGGCCTTTCTGATCTTCTGTGCCAGAACTATGCCATCGTCCTCCTGCTCCATCATCACGTCCAAGAGAATAAGATCGCCGTTTTCCTCCTGCACCAGCTTGAAACCATCGGTTGCATTGTGGGCAGAGGCTACGTCATAGCCCTCTTTCTCAAGGACAATTCTCGTTGTTTCAACGAGATCGTGATCGTCGTCAACGACAATGATCTTTGCCATTTTTTATGTCCTCCTGTTTCCAGTTTACTATATATTACACAGGTTGACAAAATAAGGGTATGCACCCTTGCGTCAAGAGAAATGATAAAATTTTCACAATTAGGAGATCTTTTTTTGAATTACTTCGCTTACGGATCGAACATGCTGTCGGAAAGGCTTGTAAGAAGGGTGGGCAGTATACGCGATAAGAAAGTTGGGTACCTCAACGGATACACCCTCAAGTTCAACAAATGGAGCAGGGATGGCTCAGGCAAGGCCAATATTGTCCCCGATGAATCGGGGAAGGTCTGGGGTGTGCTTTATGGAATGAACGAGGAACAACTTGCAATACTCGATAGATACGAATATGGATACTCAAGGAAGTTGATGACAGTCGAAACGAAAGCCGGAAAAAAGAAAGCCGTTGCATACATTGCCGATGAAGCACCCAATGAAAAATCTCCATATGACTGGTATCTCAACTTTCTTGTTCGAGGTGCTGAGGAGAACCATATCCCAGATGATGAGCTTGAAAGGTTAAAAAACACTCAAAATCAAATTGACCCCGAAGAAACAAGGCGCAATGAAAACTACCTGATCGCTGAGACTACTGGGGAGAATGCAGAATGAAGCTGAAACTGCTGCCTTCGTCGGGCTTAGATTCTACGATAAGCTCTGTATCGTGTGCCTCTATGATTCCTTTAACCAGTGACAGACCGAGCCCAGTCCCTTCTCTGCTGTCCCTTTTAGATTTGCTGCCACGATAGAAAAGCTCGAATAGTTTTTCTTTTTCCTCTTCGGTCATGCCCTGTCCTGTGTCGTATACGCTGACAAGAACACCGTCGTCCTGTTTTTCTAATCCAATGATGACTTTGCCACCAGGTTTATTGTACTTGATGCCATTGGACACCAGATTCTCGATGACCCTTCTTATCATGGCCCTGTTTGCAAAGACTGGCATTGAATAGGCTTGAGCATCTACAGACAGACTGACGACATAATCATCGGCAAAGTGCCTGTTCTCTTCGGCAATCTCCTGAGCCAGAAGAACGATGTCCCACTCTTCCTTGCTCAGCTCTTCAGGATAGAGAGTTGTTCTGGACAGATCAAGCATATCCCTTACCAATGAAAGCAATTCATCGAGCCTTTTTATAGAGCGATTGAGCAGGTCTTTCTGTCTTTCCTCGTCTTCAACATAGCCCTGTGACACAACCTTGATTAGACTTATTGCAGAGCTTATCGGAGCCTTAAGCTCGTGGGAGACCTCCATGACAACCTGGCTCCTGATGCGGTTAATCTCCTGAAGCTCCCTGTTCTTTATCTCGCACTGCAGCCTGTTCTGATAGCAACTCTCAGTGCCTTTTTCGTACTGATCTATCTTCTCCAGCAAACATTTGTGTCGTTCAGCATCTACTTGCTTCAGGGGTTCGATGCACACGACAAAGCTGTTGTGTAGCTCTTGTAGCTTGTCTCTGAACTCATCTGCCATAATAACAAATAAAATAGCCTTGCAAACAGAGAAATGCAAACAATTTTATCTTGTTCACTGCGTCAAAATGTCTTACTTTCACTGCGACATTATGTCATGCGCTATGAGCAGGGCAGAAACCGACTTGCACACATACTCCAAAGGATTATATGAAACGCTCTGACATAAGAATTGCCGTAGTTGACGACAACAAAAACATGCGACTGGGCATGGAAAGGGCAGTTGCCAAGGACGGCTATATTGTTGAATCCTTTGCCAATCCCCTTGATTTTCTTTCAAGGCTGGCACCTGAAAGATATCACATTGTCATCTCTGACTTCAAGATGCCCGACATGGACGGCGTGGAGCTGATAAAGAGAATAAAAGAGGTCGATTCGACCATAGTCACCCTTCTGGTAACTGGCTTTGCAACCGTTGAAAACACAGTCGATGCAATAAAAAATGGCGCCTTCGATGTGATGTCCAAGCCATTCAATCTCGATGATTTGAAGGTCATGCTCCACAAGGCAGAGAATCAACTGAGGCAGAACAGGGAGATCAATCACCTCAGGGGCAGGACAAAAAAGGATATATTCTACGGCATGATAGGCCAATCCAATGCCATGCACTCTATATTCAGCCTTGTGGAGAGAATAGCCCCAAGGGATGTAACTGTGCTTATTACAGGTGCATCCGGCACAGGTAAAGAGCTGCTCGCACAGGCAATACACAGGCTTTCCCATGTCGGCAATGGCCCCTTTGTCCCTGTCAACTGTGGAGCTGTGCCGGAAACCCTAATAGATGCAGAGCTTTTCGGCTACAAAAAGGGGGCATTCACAGGTGCTACCTCCAACAGAGAGGGGCTTATACGCTCTGCTGACAATGGCACGCTTTTCCTCGACGAAATAGGCGACCTACCCTTTCAGACACAGCTCAGACTGTTGCGTTTTTTACAGGAAAAGGAGATAAGGCCAGTCGGCTCGGACGAGACATATAGCTCCAATACAAGGGTAATAGCAGCGACACACAGAAATATGGCAGAGCTTGTGGAAAGGGGCGAATTTCGCGAGGATCTCTACTACAGGCTTTCGGTTGTGCCGATCAAGATACCGCCCCTTTCCGAGCGTAGGGATGACATACCCCTTCTCGTGATGCACTTCATACAAAAGGCATCCCGAAAACACAGCCTGAAACAGCCTCGCATTGAGTCCGATGCAATGGAAGCCCTTGAAAAATATGACTGGCCGGGAAATGTCCGCGAGCTTGAGAATACCATTGAACGTCTTGTCCTGCTTTCCGATGGCAGTCTTTCCATCTGTGACCTTCCCTCGCAAATCAGAGGTGCAGAAATAAGCTGTGCCAATGAGTCTATGTTCGACGATATGTCACTATCAGACCTGGAGAAATGGCATATACTCCGTACCATAGAGAGAATGGACGGCAACAGGACAAAGGCAGCAGACCATCTCGACATCAGCCGCAGAACACTTCAGCGCAAGCTCAAGGACTGGGGCATGAACTAACCCTGCGACATATTGACACAATACTTTATCCCATACCCGCTATAATAAGCTGCTCCCATGGAACATTAAAATTCAATTTGCCTTTTATTATTTCATATCTTACATTCTATAAAGAACTTATCAGATAAACCACCTTTTATATGTGACCAAGCGACTTTTGGCATAGCCCCTGCATATACTCAATTGGATGGCAGAGCAAAACAGCTCAATCCATCGGGTAAACTGACGATAGGTAGATTATCAATTTATTAATAATAGACTCGCCCCATAAAGGAGGTAATGTGAACAAGGTTTCTCTATCGCCCAAAACCCTCGAAATCATTGAGGGCATTGAAAGAGGAAGGGAAGACCTCATCATTCCGATTCTGCAAGATATACAGAAAGAAGAAGGCTATATTCCGGAGGCCACTGTTCTTAAGGTTGCGGAGAAGATGGGAACAACACCGGCAAGGATATTCGGTGTCGCCACATTTTACAATCAATTCCGCATGACACCTCTGGGCAAACATGTCATCAAGATATGCAGGGGAACTGCCTGCCACGTCAAAGGCAGCAAAAAGCTCATGGATGTTCTCCTCCACTCCCTCGGCATAAAGGAGGGCGAGACTACAAAGGACGGGCTTTTCACAGTGGAAGAGGTTGCCTGCCTCGGTGCCTGCTCCATAGCCCCGGCTGTCATGATAGACGATAAATTCTACGGTCACGTCACAAATGACGGTATGCTCCAACTGGTCGAAGCTCTGAAGGGAGGCGCGAAGTGAAGGGACTACTATGGGACAGATACGAAAAAAAGGACAATAAATTCCTCGACTGGGCTTTGTCCGAAGATAAAATTGCCAAGGAAACAAGGCATCTTCTCTCAAGAGCCGATGTGAAGGTTCCAACCTTCCTCGTTGGGGCAAGCACTTGTGGTCTTGCCAGCGGAGCGCAGGAGGTTCTCGATACATTCTACAGATGCGAGCGCGAAAAGGGCAAAAGGGCAGATATTCAGGTTGTCGGATGTCTTGGCTACTGTCAGGAAGAGCCAATGGTCGAGATTCACATACCCGGCAAAGCCCCTGTTGTATATGGCAAGATAGATGCACAAGACGCAGAGAGGCTTTTCGAATCATGCGCAGTGAAAAAACAGCATGTCCCCGATCTGGCTCTGTTTTCCTTCGGCAATGACAGCAATGATATACCCAATATCTCTGAACATCCTTTCTTCGCAAAACAGAAAAGGGTCGTACTCAAAAGATGCGGACGTTTCAATCCCCTTGACCTCTCAACTGCAATAGCAATGGGCGACTACAAGGGTCTCCACAGGGTATTGACCGAAATGACACCCGACGAGGTTGTTGACGAGATGCTTCTCTCCGGCCTGAAAGGCAGAGGCGGCGGAGGCTTCTCAACGGGCATGAAATGGAAATTTGCCCGGAAATCAAAGGGAGACCAGAAATATTGTGTAATGAATGCAGACGAGGGTGACCCCGGTGCATTCATGGATCGTTCCGTACTGGAGAGCGACCCCCATGAAGCCATCGAGGGCATGATCATAGCTGGCTATACAATCGGTGCAAGCATAGGCTATATATATTGTAGAGCAGAATATCCACTTGCCATAGAGAGATTGAAGCAGGCAATGGCAGATTGCCGTGAGGTTGGAATACTCGGCGATAATATCATGGGTACAGATTTCTCCTTCGATCTTCGAATCAAGATGGGCGCAGGCGCATTTGTATGCGGCGAGGAGACAGCCCTTCTCGCATCCATTGAGGGAAAACGAGGAATGCCAAAGCCACGCCCCCCCTACCCTTCCGACGCAGGACTCTGGGGCAAGCCGACACTGATCAACAATGTCGAGACATATTCCAATGTGGGCTTCATACTCTCAGAGGGCGGAGCAAAGTTTGCAGCAATGGGCACAGAGACATCACCGGGCACAAAGGTATTTGCACTTTCAGGCAAACTGAAACGCTCGGGCCTTGCTGAGGTTCCGATGGGAATACCCATCAGAGAGATCATAGAGGGCATAGGCGGCGGTTCAGGGAGCAGCGAGAAGCTCAAGGCTGTCCAGATAGGCGGACCATCCGGCGCATGTGTCCCCGAAAGACTCTGGGATACCCCGGTTGACTATATAGAGCTGAAGAAAATCGGTGCCATGATGGGGTCCGGTGGTCTTGTTGTTATGGACGAAAAGACCTGTATGGTTGATGTCGCCAAATACTTCCTCACATTCACAACAAAGGAATCCTGCGGAAAGTGCACCCCATGCAGAGAGGGCACAAGCCGGATGAAACACATTCTCGAAAACCTGACAACCAGACAGGGCAAAGATGAAGAGGGCGGCGTTCTCGGCAGATTCTCCGGCCTTCTGGAGCTGGAAAAGCTGGCAAAGACAGTTAAGGAAACTGCACTCTGCGGGCTTGGTCAATCAGCACCAAACCCTGTCCTTTCTACCCTCGAATACTTCCGCGACGAATACGAGGAACATCTCTTCGAGAAGCATTGCCGCGCCGGAGAGTGCAGCGCACTGCGCACATATACGATAAACCCCGACAAATGTGTCGGCTGTACAATATGCAAGAAGAACTGCCCGGCGGATGCCATTGTTGGTGCGCCGAAGCAGGTTCACTACATTATTCAGGAGAAGTGCATCGGTTGCGGCGCATGTCTGGATGCCTGTAAATTCGGCGCAACCATGGTTATATAGGAGGATAAATGGCTCTCAACGTAACAATAGATGGAATAAAGACAACAGCACAGCCTGGAGAGACCATCCTCGAGGTGGCGAGAAGGCTTGGCAAATACATCCCAACACTCTGCCACATAGAAGGTCTTACCCCCAATGGCGCATGCAGAATATGCATAGTCGAAGACGACGGAAGACTTGTGCCATCCTGCGCAACACCTGTCCGCGACAATATGGTCGTCAAGACCAATACACCGAAGATACTCAACTCCAGAAAGTCGATTGTGGAGATGCTGCTCGCAGCACATCCCAATGAGTGTACAACCTGTTTCAAGGCAGAGAACTGCGACCTTGCAGACCTTGCAAGGGTCTACTCCATTGAGCGCATCAATATACCCAAGGGCTATGAAAAGAGATTGCCGGACCTAACAAACCCGGCCATAGTACGCGAGCCGGAAAAGTGCATACTCTGTGGCAAATGCGTCCGCACCTGCAATGAGATACAGGCCGTCGGCTGCATAGACTTCGCAGGAAGGGGCAATACAAGCACAGTTACAACATCATTCGACCTGCCCCTTGCAACTACGCAGTGCACATTCTGCGGACAGTGCATACTCGCCTGCCCCACAGGTGCTCTGCACGAAAATCCCCACATAGATCGCGTACTTCAGGCCATATCCGACCCAGATGTATATGTCGTTGCCCAGACTGCACCTGCTGTGCGCGTATCCATAGGCGAGATGTTCGGTCTTGAGCCGGGGACAATATCCACAGGTAGAATGGTGGCGGCACTCAAATCAGCAGGATTCGACAAGGTCATCGATACCAATTTCGGTGCAGACCTGACCATCATGGAAGAAGGCTCGGAGCTGGTGGACAGGATCAAGAACAACGGCCCATTGCCGCTTCTGACAAGCTGCTCCCCGGGATGGGTTAAATTCATAGAACATAACTATCCAGAGCTATTGCCGAATGTCTCAACAGCAAAAAGCCCACAGGAGATGACAGGCTCTATTGTCAAGAATATCTGGGCTGAGCGGGAAGGCATTGACCCTTCAAAGATATTCATGGTAGCTGTCATGCCATGCACAGCCAAAAAGTATGAGGCCAGCCGTCCTGAACTTGCCCAAGGTACAATCAAGGACGTGGACGCTGTTCTGACTACAAGGGAGGCAAGCACTTTCCTCCGCCAGATGGGCGTTGAGTTTGCCAGAATGCCGGAAATAGATTTTGACAGGCCATTCGGGCAGTCTTCCGGTGCTGCTGCCATCTTTGCACGCTCAGGCGGTGTAATGGAGGCTGCATTGAGAACAGGCTATAATCTCATAACAGGGGAAGAGCTGGACAAGATCGAGTTCGAGAATCTCGGAGGCAAGGGCATCAGAGAGGCGGATATAGAGATAGGCGGTATGACACTCAAGGTCGCCACAGTCTCAGGGCTTGCTGCTGCAAAGGAGCTCATGGAAAGGGTGAAACAAGGCGAGGAGTTTCACTTCATCGAGGTCATGGCCTGCCCCGGAGGTTGCATCAACGGCGGTGGTCAGCCCTATGCAGACAGCGAGACCATAGAGCTGCGCAAGCAGGCTGTCAATATGATAGACCGAAACCTCCCAATAAGAAAGAGCCACAAGAACCCAGAAGTGCTTGCCCTCTACAGAGAGTATCTTGATAAACCTCTTTCGGAAAAGTCACATCACCTCCTGCACACACACTACTATAAGAGAAACAAGTACGGAAATTAAGGGGTTAATAGTGAGAGGCGTTGTACATACAATACCCGAGAAATGCAAGCGTTGTTATGCCTGCGTCAGAGAATGCCCGGCAAGGGCTGTGAAGATTTCCGGCGGTCAGGCTGTTGTCCTTGAAGACAGGTGCATATCCTGCGGACACTGCGTCAGGGTATGCAGTCAGAATGCAAAGCGCATAGAGGATGCAAGGGAAAATGTATTTGACATCCTCTCAGAGAAGGACACACACACTATTGCAATTCTCGCCCCCTCCTTCCCCACATTCTTTCCTGAACTTGACCCCCCTGAGAAATTGTTGGGAGCATTGAGAGACATGGGCTTTGACGAAGTGATGGAGGTGGCATTCGGCGCAGATCTTGTGAGCAAGGAATACAGAGAGCTGCACAAGAAAATAGACAAGCCCCTGATAACCTCACCGTGTCCGGCAGTAACCTTCTGGATTACCAAATACATACCCGAGATAACTACAAATATTGCGAGGATAGTCAGCCCCATGATAGCCCTTGGCAGGGCAATCAAATGGAAGTTGAACCCGGAGGCGAAGATCGTCTTCATCGGTCCTTGTGTTGCCAAGAAATCCGAGAAGGAAGAGCCTGAGGTTGCGGGTGTCATAGACGAGGTATTAACCTTTGATGAACTGCGCAAGATGTTCTCAACAAAGGGCATTGATCCCAAGCAAGCAGAGCCGAAGGACTTTGACGGGCCTGTCTCGTGGAAGGGGCAGCTTTACCCTGTGTCTTCGGGATTGCTGCAATCGGCAGGCATAACAAAGGATCTTGAGGCCAATGATGTGGTTGTAACAGAGGGTAAAGAACGAGTGGAAAGCCTCCTGAAGAGCTTTGCCAACAAGGAAATAGAGCCGAAATTCCTCGATGTACTTTTCTGCGAGGGTTGCGTCAACGGTCCATTTGCACTGTCATATCACAAGAAGTTCTCCAATCGTGATCATGTACTCAAATACTATCGCCGGAGAATGGAGAATTTCAATAAGGATGATTGGGAAAAGTGGATGCACTATTTCGAAGATATTGATATGTCACGCACATTCACAGAGCACAAGGCCAAGCTGCCTGTTCCATCGGAGGAGCAGATAAAGCAGAAGCTCCGCGACATGGGCAAGGAAACCGAGACCGATGAGCTGAACTGCGGCTCATGCGGATATTCCACCTGCAGAGAACACGCCATCGCAGTACTTCAGGGGCTTGCCGAGTCTGAGATGTGCCTTCCCAACACCATTTATGAGCTTGAGGGAGCCATAGACGAGGTGAAAAAGAGCCACAAGAAATTGCAGGAAGCACAGCAGCAGATATTCCAGAACGAAAAGATGGCCGCCATGGGTCAGCTTGCAGCGGGCGTTGCCCACGAGGTGAACAATCCCCTAGGCACTGTCCTTCTCTATACACATATGATGAAGGAAGCCCTCTGCGATGACCCGGAAAAGGTGCAGGATCTCGATGTTGTGATCAAGGAGACCGAAAGATGTAAGAACATCGTCTCCGGCCTTCTTAACTTCTCCAGACAGAGCAGGTTGAATCTGGAATCAACTGAACTGAATGAACTTCTTGAGGAAATAGTCCAACCATACCTTAAGGACAGCAAGAATGAAGGTGTCAATATCGTCATTAAAAAAGGAAATATTCCTGAGGTTACATTGGATAGAGACCAGTTTAAACAGGTTTCCATAAACATCATTGGAAATGCCCTCGATGCCATGAAGGGAATGGGAACCCTGACCATAAAAACAGAAGGTATCAAAGACGACAGCCACGTTCAGATCACCTATTCAGACACAGGACCTGGCATTTCAGAGGAAAATATGGCAAAGATCTTTACTCCATTTTTCACGACAAAGCCCATCGGCGAGGGAACAGGGCTTGGACTTTCCATAGCATACGGCATTGTGAAAATGCACAGAGGCAATATATTTGCAAAGAGCGAACCCGGAAAAGGCACTGATATAATCGTCGAATTTCCCGTAGGTCTGGGAAATTCCGACATTATTTTCGAATAGAAGGAGGCATAATGGCCAGGATATTAATTGTTGACGACGATCACGATTTCATTGCAATAGGCAAAGCAGCCCTCGAAAAAGCGGGACACGAGGTGATGAGCGCAGATTCGGGCAAGGCCGGATATGAGGCTGCAATAGAGAATAAGCCGGACATGGTTATTGCAGACCTGATGATGGAAACCGACGATGCTGGTTTCATACTCTGCCACAAGCTGAAAAAGCACGAACAGATGAAGAATACACCAATACTGATGATGACCGCAGTCACAACAGAGACAGGCATCAAATTTGGTCTGGAGCGCGGCAAATCATGGATAGAGGCCGATGAATACCTTGATAAGCCTGTCTCACCGCAGGAGCTGATAGAAAAAGTAAACCAGATGCTCAAGTAATATGGAAAGAATACTGATTATAGACGACGAATGGGGTATGCGCGAGGGCATATCGCGTATTCTCCGCAAAGCCGAATACGAATGCGACACAGCAGAGAACGGCGAGAAGGGACTGGCACTTTTCAACGAGAAGGACTATTCAGTCTGTCTTGTCGATCTTAAGCTGCCGGACATTGACGGTCTGAGCCTCCTTAAGAGCTTCAGGGAAAAGAAACCCAATGCCGTCTGTATAGTCATATCTGCATACGCCAATCTCGAAACAGCCATATCCACAACACGCGCCGGAGCCTTTGATTTTCTGCCCAAGCCATTCACGCCTGATCAGCTTAGGCTGGTCGTAAGAAGGGGCATGGACAGGAACAACCTCCTTCTGGAGGCCGAAGAGCTACGCAGAGAGAGGGAGGCATCACTGTATGAGCTGGCCTCCGAACGTTCCAGAATGCGGACAATAATGAACACACTCAGGGACGGTGTCATTGTAGTCAACAGCATGGGCGAGCTTGCGCTAATGAACCCCACAGCACAGTCTATACTCGGTATCAGAGCACCACAAATCGGCAATAACCTCGTAGAACAACTCCCCGAATCCGACCTAAAGATCAAAATAGAAGAGCTGATTAAAGACCCTATTGACGAGGGTACGCACAGGGTTTACGAGGTAGATGGTCTCACAGAGGGACAGGTACTGTCGCTCTATGACTGCTCCATTCCCACACCCCACAGCTCCGACGAAGCAGGCAGGACAATCGTTTTAAGGGACGTAACCCACTGGGCAGAGCTGGACAGGACAAAGTCGAATTTCGTCAGGCTCGTATCCCATGAGGTAAAGGCTCCGATAGGCGCAGTTATTGGCTTTCTAGATCTTTTACTCGGCGGCTATATTGACGACGAAAACAAGCAGGAGGACTACCTCAGAAGGAGCAAAAAGAGGCTGGAAGGACTGCTTTCAATGGTCAAAGACCTGCTTGCCATAACAAGGATGGAGAAGACAAAGACCTTCCTCACCTTTGAGAAGATGAATCTCAAGGAGATTGTCCTTGAGGTGGTCGGTTCCCTTGAGTCATCGGCAAAGGAGAAGGGCGAAGAGGTCATCGTTGACATAGAAGACACAGAGGACATTCAGGCAGATGAGACATCCATGTTCCAGCTCTTCACCAATCTCGTATCAAATGCCATTAAGTACAATAAAGACAATGAAAATGTCGAGATTACAGGCAAAAAGGTCGGCGGCGGCATAGAGATAGATGTCCGGGATCACGGCATCGGAATGACAAAGGATCAGATCGCCCATATCTGGGAGCCATTCTACAGGGTCAAGAGCGATGAGGTCAAGAAGATATCCGGCACAGGCCTTGGGCTTTCCATAGTCCGTAAAATTGTTGACAATCACCGCGGCAGCATAGACGTAGAATCCGTCCCCGGAGAGGGTACTGTTTTCAAGCTATTTCTGCCCTTTGAACAATAGATTTCCCATACCCCAAGCGGGGAGGCCTTCGGGCTTCCCCGCACCCCCATATCACTTCAAATACAAAAGATTTGCAATAACTCTTCTGCCATCGGGATATAAAGCACTGCAGAGATAAAGCCCTGTGGGTACATCATCGCCCGGTCGCCATATGCCATTTTCGATGGAGTCAATGCACCTGCCCCTGAGATCATATATTCTAGCATTGGAAGCCCCCTGCAATCTGCACGACGAGTTAAAAGGGTTTGGGTAAATCTGAATAGACTCGGATGCTGGGATTTTCTCATCAATATCGAATGATGTGGAGAAGGCATTAACGACTGCATCGATCAGCTTTTGATCCCTGTCGCCGGAAAGCTCCCAGCACATAGCTCCACCAAGACCCATGTCCTGGATGAATCGAGCCTTATACCCTATTGACATCGTGTCGTCATAGCTGATGAACACATCCGAATCCGGGTTATAGAGCCAGGGAACCTTTGCCTCTTCCGACCAGTATCTCGTAAAGCCATCGACACCTATGTAATTTTCATCAAGGTCTGTATAGTCAAAAACCCCTGCCTCCCATGTTCCAGGGCTTGCAGCACCTGCAAATCCGCTAAAAAGCCCATCCAAACCCGCAGTTGCTCCTGCATAACCCCTGCCATAGAAGGCAAGACCGACATTCAGCTTTTCCCTTGGAAAGCCTGCACCAACAAAACTATCTACCGTTGCAGCGACATTGAAATATGTGCGATATGGCTCAGGTGTTGTGCTCCTTGAGTCCATGTATAGAGCGGCATTGAAATTCGTAACCCCATCTGCCTCTCCACCGAAAGGGCCGTGATAATCGTATGCCATGACATTGATAAAATCGAGAATCTCAGCCAATTCAGGCAATTGGAAATTCTCTGTCTTGAGCACAGAGGCAGGTGCTGCAATGCTCAGTAAATATTCCCTGCCTGTCAGGTCTGAAAGGGAATCCAGTCTTTCCCTTATCGCCGCACACAGCAGAGTATAGTTTTCCCTGTCCTCGGGTCTGTGAACCATGCCCGGTCCACCGCCTTCAACAGGATATTCCCAGTCAAGATCAATGCCATCGAAGCCATATTCATCTATGAACTCGACGCAGGACTGAGCGAAGATAGACCTGCTCTCCTCAGTAAGTGCAATATCGGAGAAATTGACAGACCATGTCCAGCCACCTACTGAGATCATTGTCCTAAGATGGGGATATGCCTCCTTGAGTATCTGTAGCTGGTGGAAATTGCCCCGCAAAGAGTCGGCATCCCAGGAATCCCCCTCATAAAACCTGTCTATGTCGGCATATGGATCGCCAAGAGCAATCTCCCCACCGGATATATTGGCAAAGGCATAGTTGATATGGGTCAGCTTATCAGCCGGGATGTCCATTACATGGTAGTCTCTTGCATAAATCGACCAAGAGGTGTAATATGCCACAAAGTTACCATTTTCCGGCTGTGCCGATAGTATTGTCGCATACACAAGAACAGAGAATAAAGCCCTTTTCACAAATCCCCCTTTTTTTTGTCTCTGGAAGAATATAGAAGCCAGCTTGGATTAAAGACAAGGACTTTCATGCTTCAGTGGCTAATCGGAGATAATGAAAAGAATCGACGACCTGTTGCCATCCCTGTCGACGATACCCAGCCTGTGCTGACCGAGTGTGACGGGCAGCTCTATGCTGTGTTCGGATATGCCTGAGCCGTCGATGGTTGTGCTGACAAAGTCTTCGTCGAGATACCAGAAAAGCTCCATGCCTTCCATGCTGTGGGCAGCCCTTCCAACTATTGTGCTGTCCGAAGGAATAATGCTACCCCCAGACACAGGATAGAGAATATTGATGGGGTTCTCCCCACCCATAGCCGTACAAGATGTCCTATGTCTCAGGGGTTCTCGATATTCCACACCACACTTTCTCAGATATGTTGCCACCTCAGGCGGCCAGAAGAGCCATACAGAATCTATTGGCTCTCCCTCTTCCCAGCACAGAGAGCATACGAATTCGTCTCTATCCTTGGAAAGAAAGACCTTCTTGTGATAGCTGCAATGCTCAAGGTGTGTCCCAACCGGAGTATAGGCAAATATTGTGTCCGGGCAATGCCTGCCTGCAAGAAGCCCTGTTTCCTTGCAGAGAGCTATATTTGTCATTTCGGACTCCGGCCTTCCCCACCATTCTTTCTCCTTGGGCAGGTCATTGAAAATTCGAAACAGAAGGGGCCCTGCCAGCTCAGCCCCGACTATGGAGGGATTGCCCCTGCCATCGAAATTCCCTGTCCAAACGATGACTGTCCAGTCCGGCGATACCCCGGCTGCCCATGCATCACGATATCCAAAGCTGGTTCCGGTTTTCCATGCGAAGGGCCATGATGAGCTGTACATATCCCAATACCTTTCGACACCCGGTCTTCTGACATCACGCAAAATCTCGAGAACCTGCCATGCAGCAGCCTTGCCAATTATCCTTTTCTGTGTGGGATACTCTTCATCAAGATAGCCAATATCTCCGTATTCCCCCAATCTCCCAAGACTACGGAACAGCCTTGCCAACTCGAACATTGTCGCCTCGCCTCCCCCAAGAATCAATGTCAGTCCATGATACTCTGGATCAGGTGATAGATGAACAAGCCCGGCATTGCGGAGAAATTCGTGGAAGTCCTGATAACCATAGGTATAGAGCAGTCTGACAGCAGGGACATTTAGCGAGAGCTTGAGGGCATCCTCTGCTGCGACAAGACCGCGATAGTCACGTGTGGAGTTGGCAGGGGCAAATGCCCCATAATAAGTTGGAATATCGCGCATCATTGTTCGGGGATGCACTATACCCTTTTCAAAAGAAAGGGCATATAAAAAGGGTTTGAGAAGTGAGCCATAGGATCTCGGAGCTGTAACGCCATCGACCCTGCCTGCCTCGCTGGAATAGAAATCCTCCGATCCTATCCAGGCTGCTATGCGTCCTGTCTCAGTCTCGACAACAAGGGCTGCACAGTTCTCAACGCCAAAATGCTCGATATTTCTTCCGTAGTCGGCTGTGATTTGCTCAAGACGTTGCTGAATACCAAGATCAATTGTCGTGGAAATCACCCCCTCCCTTTCCTTTGATATCCGCCTTGAGAAATGTGGCGCAAAGAGCGGAAAGGGAAGCTGCCCTTCGGGAATATCCTCAAGCAGGGCAAGCTCATATGTCTCTCTGTCAATCTCGCCATATTCAAATATCTTTTTGAGCAGTCTGTCACGCTTGGCTCTCAGTGGGGACAAGTCCCTTTCGGGATTGACGCGGGAAGGGTCATTGGGCAATACAGCCAGGGTAGCTGCCTCTGCCCATGTCAGCTCATGGGGTGGTCTGCCCCAATATCGCCATGACGCTGCTGTGTAGCCCATAATATTTCCGCCATAGGGCGCATGGACAATATACATTTTGAGTATATCATCCTTCGAGCGCAAAAGATCGAGCTTCAGCGCGATGAGCATCTCGATGATCTTGTTGGGTACAGTCCTTTTCCTGCCACCTGCTATTCGAACAACCTGCATTGTTATTGTGCTCGCGCCGGATACATAGCGACCAGCACGGACATTCTGTAAAATGGCTCTGCCCAGAGCAAGGGGATCTATCCCGGGATGCCCGAGGAAACGTCTGTCCTCAAAAAGCAGAACTGCCCTTTCCAGCTTATGTGGTATCGGCAGCGTATCAGGGGGGAAAATCCACTGATCGCCGGAATTGAGAAAGACCCTCAGAATATCGCCCTCCCTTGAGAGGACTACATCGGAATAGTCACCCCCGAAATCCGGCATCGGCATAAACAGCACAACAACTGTTAATACAATCAGAAGTCCCGATAGATAATAGATTATCCTTTTCAGGGCTTTCTCCTGACCCTGACATCCCTTCCTGCTATTGTTGCCCTGTATGTATTGTCGTACATGGCAGAGAGATATGTCGCCGGCAAATGGTATGTGCCGGGTGTAACAGCCCTGAGCTTGATGCCAAAGATTCTCTCCTCGCCTGCTCTAAGGTCGAAGAACCAGTAGGCTCCATCGTCCCTTATGTCGAGATAGTCATAGCTGGAAAGCTCATCGAACATACCGGAATTGTCCTCCCTCAGCCTTGGATTCTCTATTTCCCATCCTGCTGGCAATAGCTGGGCAAGGGATATATTCTCGATATTCGAGGTGCTTGCATTCTTCACACCGAAGAAGGCATAGAACTCTGTGCCCTGCTCAATATCACCAATGCTAATCTGTCTGCCGTCCTCGGAGACCCATGCAACATTGAGATTCAGTTTCGAAGAGGATGTAGGCACTCCACCCCTCATGGGAACACCGGACCATGCAAGCTCGACAAAGACAGGATCAGTACCTTCATTCTTTACCTTTGCCACTCCACCGAAGCCCTCTATCTGTCTCTGCCACATTACTTTCTTTGTGTTGAAACGCAGCTTTCTTTCCGGAGTCTCGACATATCCTTTCATCTCCCTGTCCCTCGCGGATTTCTCCATAAATTTACCCAGTGCAAGTAGTGAATATGCCGTCGTCTGGGTTGAATGCCAGCCATCGGAAATGCCTTCGGCGATTTCATTGTATATCTCCATCGCTTCCTTGTCCCTTCCAAGGACTGTGAGCATCTCAAGGACAATGGCCTTGTCACGGAGATGGGAACCAAAGGTGGGATCGAAGGCAGTGTAGTTGGAATAGGGCTTTGTGTCTGCACCTTCGGCAATCCTGCCTGCAATTCGCTGCCTGTCGGAAAGTGCATAGGCTGCTGCAAGATACCACTTTGCAGTCTCGGAAAGCTCATCAAGGGCATTCTCCCTTATCACATTCATGGAGCCTATGTCGGATTCATCCGCCAAGGCAAGTACATATAGGCGATAGCATCTTGTCAGGAGATTTCCTGTGGCTGCTCTGCTCTGCCTCTTTTCGTATCTGAGCCAGCCATTGAACAGGTGCTCTGGAATGCTGTAGCCCTTTTCCTTTGCCTCGACCATGAAATGCCCTGCGTAGATGCTGCCCCAATCGGATATACTCCCGCCATCCGGCCAATATGTAAATCCACCTGTCTGTAATTGGAATCTCGACATCCGGGCTATGGCAGCATTGAGATTCTGGTCTGTCTCCTTGCTCTGCTGCGGTGTAAGCTCTGCAATATCTTTGAGATAGAGCTGTGGAAAAACTGATGACACTGTCTGCTCTATGCAGCCATAGGGATAGTTCAACAGCCATTTGATGCGAGAACCCATCTCAACGGGCTTGAGGCCATACAGGCTTATCCATGCCTGATTTGTACCCTTTACACCGTCATTTGGTATGGGTATCTCGATTTCTTGACCTGAATCTACAACGAAGGTCTGGCCAGTTGTTGTCGGAACTCCGGAAGCTCTTACAGCAAGCGAGATCTCCTGCTCTGTTGATTTAAGACCGGACTTAGCCTCAATCTTGACCTTCATCTCGCCTATGGGATTGTCGGCCTCGATATCGAAATAAATGGTTGTGTCTCCTATATCCGAAAGATTGACTGTTTTCTGCCTATCCCCCACAGCCTTTCCCATTCCCTGAACAGAAAGGGATAGATTCACATTGCCAATACCCTTTTCCGTTGCAAATACTGTAACAGGTATCTCTACCTTGTCCATAGGGCCGAGAACCCTTGGAAGTGTTGGCAGAAGTACTATGGGCGCAGAGACAGGCACTGTCTTCTCAGCCATGCCATATGCCTCGCCCTCCGCAGCAACAGCCATAGCCCTTACACTTCCCATATAGTTGGGCATTGTGAATCGCAGCTTTGCCTTGCCGCTCATATTCACCTTGACAGGCCCTCTGAAAAGGGCAACCGGCTTGAATCTCTTGGTCTTGGGTCTTGTACCCCCCTGATCGAGCATCATCTCCATGTCTCCGCCTATGGAGAAGACCTTGTGGATATCGCCGAAGATTGGGCCTATCACCCTGCCAAAAAGATCGCTTGTCCAGACAGAAAGTGCCTCTTTGCCATAGAAATAGTCCCATGGCGAAGGGGATTTGAAGCCTGTGATGTCGAGAATGCCTTCGTCAACTATGGCCAGTGTGACCTGTGCACCTGCCTTTGTCTCTATCTCGACATCGAAATCCTGTTTGGGGGAGAGCTTTTCCGGCATTTTTATAGTAATCGGCAGCCTTGTGTTCTCGTTTTCGACCATGATTGGAACAATGCCATATAATCTCAGAGGTTGACCTTCCTTAAGATCATTATAGGGTTCTATGGCAGTTATAACTGCATAGGCATTGGGGGCCATATTCTCGGTTATGGGAATCGATATATCGCTGCCCTCTATCCATTTAGTATAGAGAACCTCCATACCCTTTTCCACAGACAGGAGTATCTTTGAATTTTCGGGCAATTTGCCTGATATTATTGCTTTTTGACCGGGCGTATATGTCTCTCTGTCCGTTGTCAGGGAGATCATGTTTACCTCGCTGCCACCGTCCTGTCCCCAGTATCCGGCACGGAAGAAATATCCTGCGCTGTGAGCGCCTTCAATGCCGATCTCAACGAAATATTCGCCATATTCCTCGGGTACAAATGAAACAGGTGTCACCCCCATGGAGGAAACAATACTGCCCTTTTCCACAAGTACAGTACTTTCGTCCTGTTTGAAATGGAGTTTCCAGTTATCCCTGTCAAAGTCATACCATCTGATCTTTGATCGATGATAGATATTATAGTATAGCCTGCGGCCGGTCAGTGGCTTTCCATCCATGTCGAGGGTGATTGCATTGAATACAGCCGGTGCACCGACCCTTCTGTAAGTAAAGCCATCGACATTTATACCAACATATTGATCATATATACCTATCTCAATTTTCTCTGTCTTGGGAACAGCCCTGCCCGAAGGTTCGGAAACCTCTGCCTCTATCATTATGGCAGCGTCTGATGGAGCAGACTGAATATTCGGTATCTCTATTCTATGCGTCTTCGTGCCAAGATTGGTGAGATTGCCATCAAATTCTCCGAGATTATCCCTCTCAAAGTCTATGGATGGATTAAAGAAGATGAAGCCCTCATAACCTTTGAATTCCTTGATGATTGGTATAAGAGTAACATCCATTTTATAGGCAAGCAGTGCAGCGGGTGCGCCGAAGAGATACCTGGATTTGAGGGTTAATTCCGTGCTTTGACCTGCTTTTATTGTCTCTGGTGCATCTATTTCCACCTTAAGCCTGTAGGGAACTATGGTCTCCACCCTGATTGTCCTGTGAAAGGTGCTTTCCCCTATGCGCATCGACAGCATCCAGTTGCCTGTAGGAGAATTATCCCTTGTCCTTAGGTGATAGACATAGAACCCGTCCTCCGCTTCCCTTAGGACTCTCTTCTCAATCAGGCTGCCTCTGGGATTATACCACTCTATCTCCACAGGGTGATTGTCGGGGAAGGTATTCATCTCATTTCTTATTATGGACGTAACATGTATGGAATCTCCGGGACGATAGATACCCCTGTCTGTGTATGTATATGCCTTCAGACCTTCATCGGAGAGACTGACCCCGCCTGTATTGAAGACCGATGTATTGTATCTGTCGTCATTGAGAAGGACAACAGAGCGCTCACCAGCTCTTTCGGCTGTAATGGCAAAGGCATTCTCATTGCATTCGAGCTTGATGGATCCGTCCATCTCGGATTTACCCCTTGCCAGCACCTGATTATGGTAGCTATAGACCTTGACCTCTATACCGGATATGGGTGAACCTGTTTTGATGTCCGTCACAAAGACCCTGTAGCTTTCCTTTTCTCTCTTTGCGATAATGCCGAGATCCGACACAATCAAAGGCTTGACTACATAGAGATTCTCACGCCTGTAGCTCCAGAAACCCCAGTAATCCTCGCTCTGTGCCACATCCTCAGCTAAAATATCCTCTTCATTTGCCGAAAGCTCTATAATGAAAACGCCCTTCTCGCTGGCAGGTATGAGCTTTGAAAGGTCAAGCTCCGATTGCAGCCATACATTCCTGTCCGAGCCAATATCCAATGTATCCTCAAGTACAACCTCGCCGACCTTGTACAGCGACCAGAAATCTTGATTGCTCGTTGTGCCTGAGGGCATATTGTAGTCCTGCAGGAAATAGATCAGATTATTGGCAAACACCTTCTTCACATTGATGTGGACTCGCCGGACATTAGCTGTTTGAAATGCAATTTTTCTGCCTGTGGATGTAGGAAGTAAAGAGCCAGTAGATGAGAACTTGATCTTCGGATCGAGCTGGGGTAATTCCATACTCTGCCTGAATGTATCGGAAAGAGCTATCCCCCATATATTTCTTATGCCCGGAAGCACAGAAATGTCATATTTCTCGCCAAAGGCAAAATTGCCCATGAGAATGATCTTATTAGCTGATGTGCGTAAATCGAAATCAACATCGGGGCTGATCTGTATAAATCGCTCAAGACCTTCGACATCAGGAACCTGATCGGAGAAAACAAGGGAGAGAATCACCTGACTTTCAGATACGCTCTTTTTGACCTCGAAAACTCTAAAATCACCTTTCTTTGGAAGGGTTACAATCTTGCTCCATGGTTGCTCCAGTCCCAGCTTATCCTTGTCCAGCTCGAAAAGAAAATCCTGTGCATAATCCTTTCTATCGATGCCAATTACCTCAATCTTATTGACATTACCCTGCTGACTGAGCCTGTATTCCAGCTCTTTCTTAGAGCTACCCTTGCCGAGATAGATATTCAGTCCGTCCTTTAGCTTGTCCTCTGATACCCTCGAGTTAAGGGAAAGGTCAGCCTCAAGCTTGAGACTGTTTGGATTATCCCTTTCAACTGGACTGAACATATATTGCATATCCCTGACCATCCTGCCCGACACTGTAAAGGAAATCGGTATTTTCCCATCAATACTCGCTATCTTGGACATGTCGAGATAGCCTTGATATTCCTCTCCTATGGAAAGATCGGATTCGGGGATAAGGACAAGTGTTCTCTTGTCTTTCCACATTGCTTTTGCCGGGAAAGAGGGCTTGAAATCGAATGGATTCTTAATCTCACCTGTCTCTTCAACCTGTGGAGATGTAAAGATAACTACAACAGGCCCCACAGGGTCTAAAATACCATCTGTCTTTGCTACGATTAAACCTTTTTCGTCCAGCGTAACTTTATCCTTTTCGCAGCCTGAAAGGACAAGAAAGAGTATGCTCAAAAGAACTATAAATCTGATTGTTCTCAAAGGTTCCCCCTTTGGTTGATATAAACATTTTTATGTGTTATGGAAATATGCCTACCAAATGGGGATAAGTCAAACTATATGTCGATTACCCTTGGTTTTCCTGTGGGATAATTTTTTTCATCGGTTATGCTGACATTGTGGAAACAGGTTCTTTCTGACTTAAGAAATCCAGCAGCCTCGTGTATATGTCCGAAAATGTGATGGGCTGGCTCTATCTGCTCCACCCTTTCCCTGAGATATTGACAACCACATTCAAAGCCCTCTGAGTTACTGTCAAGTATGCCCTTTGGCGGACCATGTGTGATGAGAATCTCGGTTTCACTTGGAATTTTCTGCCATTTTTTCCAGAGGGCCTTGCCCTCGAGCATGAAGGCCCAGCCCATGAATTCGGGTGTAAAAGGCGAACCATAGAATTTTCTTCCCTCTATTTCAACGGCCTCATCTATCAGATAGTGAAATTCCGCAAAAATCTCGCTGCCGTCAATGGACTGCAATATCACATCGTGATTGCCCGGTATGACAATCTTGTGCCTGTGCATAAGTCTGCTGTAGTGCTGAGCTGCATCATTCAAGCCGCCGGGGAAACTTGCATGGGATATATCACCGGCCAGAACGAGTACATCGCCATCCGGTATATCCTTCAATGGAAAAAGATGTCCGTGCATATCCGAAAGTGCGACAATTCTCATCGGAGGAGAACCGCCTTTTTCGTCTCCTCGCCGTGCTCTGTTGAAGCCTTTACAAAATACACACCGCTGGGCAAGGCCTTGGCAGGATGCCAGACAAAGGAGGAAACATCGTTAAAGGTTGCAATCTCTCTGCCGCTTGCATCGAAAATCTCCACATCGCCAAAGCTGATATCGATTTCGAGGGAGGCATTGAAAGGATTGGGATATAATCCGACAATTTCGTTCTTAACCGGCATGACTCTGTTCTCTGTTATGTTTGCTGTCCATTGGGATTCATGTGCTCCTATGTCCCAACCCCTGCCCCTTGGTCTCGGCACAGAGTCGAGGTCATAGTATGCCGCAACAAATATGTCTTCCCAGGGAGTAACATAGTCCATGACACCTGAGTCAATACATGGTGAATAAGGAGTGAGATAATATTCCGCGTCGAGAAGTGGATCCAGCTCTATGATCCTCTCTCCAAAGCCAATCGCGCCTTCACCGAAGCACTTATCCATATCAATGACTGTATATGCCGCATAAACAGAGCATTCCGCCGATTCTGCAAAGATTTCGCCCACCGCCGGCATGGAGGGAAAGTCATTCTCCCACATTATCGTATTGAAAATACCTATGGAAGATGTATCGGTGACATAGAGACCGCTTCCGCCGGATAGTGTGGCAAAATTGCCGTAAATTGTGTTATTGTAAACTGATAGATCGCATTTTGACCTTGCCCATATTGCACCACCTTCATGAGCCTCGTTCTCTGCTATAATATTGTTCTGCAAAAGTGGATCGGAATTCCACTGGGTTCTGATTCCGCCGCCTTTTTCAGCAGTATTGCCCATCACCTTATTGCCCTCAATCGTCGGCGAAGAATGTCCGAGGCTGATGCCTCCTCCTAGTGTTCCCGCTGTATTATTCTCAATCGTATTCTGAATTATATTTGCTCTGGAATACCACATCTGTATGGCTCCCCCGCGCTCGCCAGCTTCATTGCCCTGGAAGGTATTCTTTATCAATGTCGCTGAGTTAGAGCCGTCAATATAGAGACCTCCGCCATGATAACGCTGGGCAACATTATTCGAGAATCGATTATTGCGTACAACTGAATTCGAACCCATATACATGCCACCGCCGTGATTGTATGCCCTGTTTGTGATGAAGCTGTTGGAATCAATGACAGCCTGTGATCCGCTCAGATGCATTCCTCCGCCGACATCGCCTGTATAGTTATTGGAAATGATATTGCCATATATCTCGCCACCTGTCGAGAAAAGAGCCATTCCACCGCCATCGTCATTGGAATGATTGTCCATTATTTGATTTGCTGACATATACAGATCGCCGGATGTGGAATAGAGACCTCCGCCAAAATATTTTGCGCGATTGTATCTTATCTCTGAATTGAGTATTGCCACATCGCAGCCCGAGATATAGATTCCACCGCCTGAGATAAAAGGCAGCGTTGTCCTTGCATTGCCCCTTTCCACTATGCAGTGGGAAAGTGTACACCCCTCTGCTGCACTCAGGAAGCGCAGGGAATTGAAGCCACCTGTGGAGTCGGTCAAAACAGAATCTGCTGTTGTGAAAAGTATTGGCGCAAGCTCAGTTCCCCTTGCCTTGAGAACACCATAGATCTCGAAGCTGTAATGACCGTTGAAGACAATCTCCGCGCCTGCCGAGATGGTGAGGGTATCTCCTTCCAATACATAGACATTGCAGTTTATATTGTAGCTTCCCTCTGGCCAGTTGCCCTTAACTGAGCCACAATATCCTCCGACTATATTCAGTGTTATCTCGACTGTATCTGTCAGTTCACCGTCAGAAGCCATAAGAAGGATGGAGTAACTCCCCTCAACAGTCAAATCCCCATCCCAGACAAGTGATCTGCCTATCATAGCCATCCCATCCGGACCATCAAAGGAGTAATCAATACTGTCGCCGTCGGGGTCTGTGGCACGAAAATCCATGGAAAATGTCTCTTCAAGACCGATATTGATTTCCCTTGTATAAAGCCAAATATCCGGTTTTCTATTGGCTGCCGTCGGCTCGTGCTGATATGCGCCTATGTCCGGTCTCGACAATCTTTCAACGCCATCAATATCAGCCTTTGGAGCGAAATAGTCCACTGTGAGAAAGAGGCTGTCATGGCCGGAGGATATCATCGGAGATTCCGCTTGAAGTGAGAAGTCGTCATCGGAAAACATTGGGTCTGTGTCGTAGATGTCGGAATCCCAGATTATGACCCCTGCATCAGGCTCTGAATAGCACTGGTGATACTCGATATTTGTATTGGAAATGAGTAGTGTACATGGCTCGTTTTCCCTGTAGGCTATGTGTATCTCGTCATAGGTGTCCTCTGCATCATTGCCCCTTATAATCGAGTTGAGAACGGCGATCTTTGACTTTCTATATACATGAATACCCCCACCGAAACGTGAGCTGTTGCCTGTGATAACGCTGTTGATCAGACCAAAATGACCCAGCTCTGCCCAGAGTCCGCCGCCGCGATAGCCCCAGTTTTCTGTGATTATGGTGTTTTCGATTATTGGATGACCATTCTTGGCAAAAACACCGCCTCCATAGCTCCAGCCCGTATTACCCTTTATTATGCAGTTGCGAATGGTGATATGTACCCCATCGGCATATATGCCGGGACCAGTCCATGTCATACCTCCTGTAATCGTGAAGCCATCTATGACACAGCCCCTGCCCTCGCCTTCGTTGATGTCGAAGACACGATGTCTGTCCTCGCTGGTTGCGGCAGCATCTATTGTGCAGGTATATGGGCCATTTTCCGAGCGAAGATATACAGCCTTGCCGTCAAATTCCAAATCCCTGTTGCCGTCACCTGTCCAGACTCCATCGGCGACAATTACGGTATCGCCTGAATATGCCGAGTCCAATGCCATCTGAATTGTTGGATAGTCGTCCGGCACATGGATGACAGAATATCTCGGCAGTTCGAAGTTGATATTCGCCTCTGTGACCGTGATAAATCCTGCCGGCATTCCATGGGGCAGGCTGTACCATCCGTCTGAGCTGCCGTCCCATCCGAAATTCAGGTGATAGTCGCCTGTTTCCGTGTTTATGCCGTCAACATTGATCTGATGGCCATCTGTGGCAGACCAGATCGCCATTGTAACCGGTCTTTCCGTAAGAAGATATGCGTCGAATTCGTCATAGAAGTTCTCGTCGTCGCCTTTGATGTCCTTTGCCAGACCGAATTGCCATTTATTCATGAAGTGATGTCTTCTAAGCCATGCGCCGGAGGCTGTGCTGGAATAACTCATCCTCACCGAAACACCACAGGCATACATCAAATCCTGAATGGTCTCCGCCGAGGGATGAACACCGTCACCATTGTAGTCTATGGTGTCCATTGTTGCCGGGGGAGCCTCCACAAAGATCTCCGGGTCTGTCCTGTGTGAATAGTAGCTCTCTAGTGCAGAGAACTCAACACTGGGCGGATATTCGAAAAAATTGAGATGCTGGGCAAGGGCCGTGGCAACACATCCGACAACGCATCTGTCGTCGGTTTCAGGATCCATCGGGCATCTATCCCAATATGGTTCGCCCTGTCCCCATCTTGTGTCGAGATAGGGACCGAGTATCTCCATGTCGCCGTAGCTCATTGTACCATTTAGTATTCTTTCCCACTGCTTTTGGTTATCGTAAATCACAGCGTCATCTGTGTATGGAATGGCCTCTATCCTTGTCCACATATCGTGGAGCACAATATTTCGCGGCTTGTTGAAGTGGCTGTCATCTGTGATATATGGCTGGGAAAAGGAGTACATGATAACTGGATCGATCTCAGTCCTTGGCGCAACAAATACATAGCCGGAAGGCTGAAGATGAACGACATATCCAAGTAGTTCCCCTGTGAAGTCACGTCTTTCAACTGTGATTCCATTAGCTGTAAAGCTGCCCTGATAATCAGACCTTTCCCTCTGGGCAAGCTCTTCAAGTGCGTTGACGTGAAACTTGGCTGCCTTTCTTGCCATTTGCTGTGTTACTTCTGAAGCAAAAACAATAGCAGATACAATTAAAAGCAAAGTAATTTTTTTCATCTCATATCCCCGATAACAGGTCCTTGTTGACATCTGCAAAATAGCCCAAAAGACCTGCAAAGACAAATAAAAAAGCCGGAGCAAAAGCCCCGGCTTCTCTTCTATATCTGTTCAGCTTCAGAACTCAGCAAAGTCGTCGTCATTGAGTGGTATCACCTTTTCCGGATCCCTTGCAGGTTTCGAAGGCTGTGAATAGTCGGCATTTGCGACCTTCTTATACTGCCGCTTGGGTTTTGCCTGCCTCATAGACATTTTCTCCATCGAGAGATTGAAGCTGGCTACCATCTGTGCAAGCTCCTCGGCCTGGCTGTTCAGCTCTTCGGCTGCGCTTGCCGATTCCTCGGAATTTGCTGCATTCTGCTGTGTTACCTTGTTCATATTGGCGACAGCCATATTGACCTGCTCTATGCCATTGGACTGCTCCTCAGATGCTGCTGCGATCTCGGAGATCAGATCGTTGACCTTTGTTGCGCTGCCTGTGATGCGCTCAAGGATCTTTCCGACCTCTTCAGTGATCTGTACACCATTATTGGAATTGTCCTGAGATTCCTCGATAAGCTCGGCTGTGTTCTTGGCTGCCTCTGCGCTTCTTTGAGCCAGATTTCTAACCTCTTCTGCGACAACAGCAAAGCCCTTGCCCGCCTCACCTGCCCTTGCAGCCTCGACTGCTGCATTGAGTGCAAGCAGATTTGTCTGGAAAGCGATCTCGTCTATTGTCTTTATAATCTTGGCTGTGCTGTCAGAGGACTCCTTGATCCTGTTTATAGCCTGGGACATCTTGTTCATGACATCGGAGCCTTCAATTGCTGCGGTGCTTGCCTCCTGAGAAAGTCCCTTGGCTGTGTTAGCATTATCTGAATTCTGCTTTGTCATTGAGGACATCTCTTCAAGTGAACTGGATACCTCTTCGAGGGAGCTGGCCTGTTCATTCGCTCCCTGTGCAAGGTTCTGGCTGCCCGAGGATATCTGACCGCTGGCAGAGGAAACCTGCTCAACTGCAGTTGCCACGCCCTGAAGTGCGAGGTCAAGATTATCGATTGCAGTGTTTATTGACTGCTTCAACTCGTCAAGCTGACCCTTGTAGTCGCCCTTGACCCTCTGGGACAGATCCTTATCAGCCGCTGCCTTGAGTACATTGGCCCCTTCTGTAATGGGATCAACAATGTTATCGAGCATTTGGTTTATTCCTTCAAGGAGTTTACGATAGTCGCCATCGGAGTGCCCCATTTTGGCTCTTTCGTTGAGCTTTCCTTCACGAGCAGCTGCTATGAGCCTTGCCACTTCTTTGATGGTCTCCTTCTGCATGGTCTGATCAACAATGACCTCCATACCACCGTATGGTTTGCCGTTTTGCTCGAAGAGCGCGGAGGTTATCGCCTGTATTGGAAGATCAGAACCATCTGCTTTCTTTGCAGTCACCTCTCCGGGTATGATCTCGCCTGAGGCCATTGCTCTTTTTATCGTACAGTCACTGGTGCCACAGACCTCTGTTCTGCACACATCGCCACAGCTCTTGCCAATTACATCCTCGGCTCTTACTCCCATAGCCTGACATGCAGGGCCGTTAATGGACTGTATCTTCAGATTTTCATCGGTGGTAAACATCGGTGCACCGATAGAGTCCAGAAGATTTTGTGTGCGGAAATTGGATTCCTTTATGCTGTCGCGCATATTGATCATCTCGTGGGAAAGTGTATCGTCTTCTGACCTTGGATTTATTATAACTGCTGTGTTTCCAGCTCCAATCTCCTTTGCTACGGCTGCCTGGTCTGAGAGATAGCTGACAAGCTGACCGAATCCCCTTCCAATGTCGCCTATTTCATCCTTTTGCCCTTCGACATGTGATATTCTCTCCTTGCTCATACCCTTAAGCTTGACATCGCCTGTGGCAAGCCTTTCCGCTGCTTTTGCCATAAAGCCCATGATAGATGCCATACCATTTGCAAAGTAAAGGGCAAATGCAGCCACAAGACCTGCAATGATAAGACCAATAATCAATATGCTCTTTTGAAGTGCCTTTACCGGCGCTCTAACTTCTGCAAGGTCAATCTCTGCTATGGATGCCCATTTCAGACCGCCGGGAAGCTCCATCGGGGAAAAGCTTGATAGGACCTTATTGCCGTTGTAGTCTGTGATTATCTCTGTGCCGGACTGTCCTGCCAGTGCCCTGCGAGAGGCCTCAGTATCAACACCATTTGCTTCTATTGTACCAGCGAGAGAGGCATGGACAGAATGTCCCTCAGGATCGAGATAAGAATCCGAGCGCATTCTTTTGTCCTGACCAACAAGATAGGATTCGCCTGTCTCACCCATGCCTATTCTTTCCTGCATTATCTCATTGATCTGAGTCAAAGAAAGCTGAAAAACAAGAACACCTGCAAGAACACCATCGGCATCCTTTATTGGTTCGGACATGAAGCAGGCAGGTTCATTGGAGACATCATACCACTCAAAATCAACCATTCCACCGCCTTCTTTGCCCTGTTTGAAAGCCTTGGCAAGGGGTGAATCCGAAAGTTTGCCGTGAACAAGGTTTTCTCCAAAATCCGCCTCCTTTGTAGCGGTATATACGACATCACCCCCTGGATTTATGAGAAACAAATCATAAAGACCATAGGTATCGTTATAACCCTCAAATTTGGTTCCATGATGTTTGTCCCATCTCTGCTATTCCGCACCCTTTGTTCCGCCTGTTATAAAGGCATAGTCAAATCTCTGCATAGCCTGCACAACCGCTGAATTGGCAGCATAAGAACTCAGGTTCTTATAGATCATATTGAAATGATCTGTAATTCGCTCTGTCTTTATCTCTCGCGCCACTTCAAGCTTATTGAAGGACTCGGCCATGATCGCATCCTCGGCCTTGTTAATGCTGATAACTGCCACTATTACCAAAGGTACAAGACCAATGAACAGAAACAGCCCGAGCATCTTCGGTTTGAACTTGATGTTGTCCAAAAACGCCATCTCACTCCTTTTTTTTGGATGCCCCCCGGCATCCTCTACCCTTTTGACCGTGCAGCCCTTTCGTGCTGCAAATATCATTTGTTCTTGAGTTTACAAATCGACAAATTGTGTGTAAACTTTACCTTTTAAAGGCTTAAGGAGAAACAATCTTGTTTTTGAACAACTTGATATTCCAAGAGTTACAAAATAGATATTTTTCTCAAATCTAAATTCATTAACTCTGGCAAATTCATCTAAACTTGATGGAGCCATAAGTGCCATCAAAACCAGGATTGATATCGAGATGACCTTTACGCAATGAATCTAACTTTATTGGCAGCGACAGAAGCTGCTTGGAGAACTCTGACTTAAGAATTCTTTCCTGAATCTCGTTTGTTTCCATCTCAACGAGAAGTGGAAGCTCGGGGGCGACTTTTTCAATGATAAAATCATATAGTGCGCCTACTCTCTTTGTATTAATCCCATATCCAGTAATATCAGACAGAATATCTTTGAGAGGTACAATGTATTTGTAGTCTTCCCTGCAGAGGGGTTCTTCCCTGTCTGACAGTTCGAAAACCCTGTGCAATACACCAAGTGTGAGCGGTTTTCCACAGACAGGACAGATATTATTCAGCCTATGGCTCTCTCCGGGCTGGAGGACAACATCACATTTTCTATGACCATCAAGATGATATTTCCCGGTCTGCGGAAATGTATCAACAGTTGAAACTTCCTTCCCACCTTTAATAGCATCCATAAGTCCATGATAAGAAAACTCACCGTCAAATACTGTGGCATTTCTTCCGAGTTTGCCTGCAGAATGAGCATCAGAGTTCGACAAAAGTGTATATCTGTCGAGAGCAGATACTCTCCTGTTCATTGGTATGTCGGATGAAAGCCCGGTTTCTAGGGCGCAAATATGAGGAGTAAGATCCTCAAAACAGTCCTCAATCACATCATAGCCCGACTTCGAACCGAAAAGAGAGAACCAGGGTGTCCAAATATGGGCGGGTATGAGCAACATATCCTCAGAAATGTCGAGCATCATTCCGAGGAGTTCCTTTGGTGTAACCTTCATTATCGGTCGCCCATCAGAATGGAGATTCACACCATGAGAAAGGAGTTTTTGCCGGAGGATTTTGATTTCTTCAAGCCCCGGACTCACAATTATACTATGAACCTTTCTGGTCATTCCCTTATCTTTATATATATGCGAAATCTCCCCTGTCAGGAGAAAGTTCATACCTGTCTCTTTATCTATATAAAACCCATTCTCCGACCTTTTCAGCATATTTGAAATTTCCGAGAGCCAGCCTTCGTGGGTTATGTCCCCAGTGCTAACAAGCGACAATCCCTTTTTCCCTGCTTCTTTTGCAAGGGAGGAAATTGACAGGGACTTCGACGTAGCCATCGAAAAGCGGGAATGTATATGTATATCTGCAAAAAAAGCCAATGGACTATCCCTTTGCCTGATTCTTGACTGCCTCTATCGAGGCCTTTACCCTTGCCTGATCACCAAGATAATAATGCTTCACCGGTCTCAGGTCAATATCCAGCTCATAGACAAGCGGTACACCTGTTGGAATGTTCAGATCAGTTATTTCTTCATCGGATATATCATCAAGAAACTTGCATAAGGCCCTGAGGCTGTTCCCGTGGGCGGCAATCAGAATTCGCTTCCCTGCTTTAATCTCAGGTGCAATCTCCCGATGCCAGAGAGGCATGAATCGATCTACAGTATCCTTGAGACATTCACCGAGGGGTAACTCGCTTTCATTCAGCGAAGAATAACGTCTGTCATTTCCGGGGTATCGCGAGTCATCCTTAGATAGAAGCGGCGGTCTTGTAGCATAAGACCTTCGCCAAATATGTACCTGCTCTTCTCCATGTTTCTCGGCGGTTTCTGTCTTGTTCAACCCCTGAAGTGCACCATAGTGCCTTTCATTCAAACGCCAGCTCCTTATTACGGGTAGCCAATGGGCATCCATGCCATCCATAGCCAGCCACAATGTTCTGATGGCCCTTTTGAGAACAGAAGTGAAACATAAATCGAATTCATAGCCGGATTGTTCAAGTAGAATACCTGCCCTCTTTGCCTCCTCTATACCTTTATCTGAAAGATCGACATCTGTCCACCCTGTGAATCTATTAGCTTTGTTCCAGATACTCTCTCCATGTCGGAGTAAAACAAGTTTATACATCTATTTTCTCCTTATTATAATTACACTCAGTATACCAATCGGCTTCTTACATGTGTCATTGATTTTTTTTTACTCAAAAGTAACAGTTTACTATTTCACAAAATAGACATTCAGAAAAGTAAGTCAACCCTTAAGGTACTACTGTCAAACTCACTGCACACAGGTTTCAAAGTTATAGAATGATTATAACTACTTCTTTTTCAGTCTGTTCTGTACCTCCTTTTTTACCCGTCGGTGGGATCTGTTATAGAACATTAGACTTTTTTTGTCAAGTATTGTCATTTCCTATCCGATTAGAGCGTAAAGGCTTTAAATCTTTGAAATCCGAGCATCATGAGAGGAGGTGAGAAAGAAACCATCCTATCTAAACAAGCAGCACAAGGAGGAAACATGAAAACCCTGAAAACAGCACTTCTGCTCGTAGTGTTTGTTGGCGCAATCTTCGCAGCCGACAACGATGCATTGACAGTGACATACGAAGTTCAGGCTATCAATGAGCTGGTAGCCGGGGCAGATGTCACCTTGACAATCTCAACGGCAACCGCGGGTTCGGATCCGGACGACGCAACCGACGCATCAACCTATGATCTGACAACAAACTGTGGCGCAGATGCAAAGAAGATCACAGCAGCAATCGATACAGATATGCCAGCAGGTCTAACCCTTTCTCTGAACGCAGCAGCCCCTACAGGCGGTACAAGCGCAGGAGCAACAACAATAAGCTCTTCAGCAGCAGATGTGGTTACGGGTGTTGATGCTGTCTCTGAAGGCGGAATAGCACTTAACTTCACACTCTCTGCCACTGCAGAGGCCGGAGTTGTAGCATCCGCAACAAAGACACTGACATTGACCATCGTTAATAGCTGATGGGTTTTAGGGGGGAGACATTGTCTCCTCCCTTCCTCACGATGGCGAAAAAATGAAAAAAACTATCGTTTACATTCTCTTGTCTTTCGCCAGCATCTTACAGGCACAGATGACTCTCAACGCAACGGGTTCCCTCACAAGGGAAATAGGAGCAGCTGACCTTGTGTCCGGTGCTGGAACAGACCTGAACTCGACCTATGAAAGCTCCACTTCTGTGGTAACTTTGGATTTGTCCAATACCCTCGGCTCCTCTTGGAAAGTTCAGGTAATGTACTCTGAAACAACATGGGATCCTGCCCTTTCAGTATCAGTGAGAAGAACTACCGACGGCACAGGAAGCGGAACAATCACAGGTGGGGATTCCTATCAGGCTATAACCGGCACCTACACAGATCTTTTCACAGGCTCTGATGACAGAACAGGTATTCAGTTGCAGGTAAAACTAAGCGGTATGTCTGTATCTTTGGGAGTGGAGACATTTGTAAGCGATATTTCCTTCAAGATTGTACCGGACAGCAAGCTCTGTTTCAACACTGAAAGAGAGATTGCAGAACCGGAGTTAATAGATTTCGAGAAAGTAAAAAGCTTTGCCAAACCCCAAAAAATGAAGATAAAAAAATGAAGAAGATATGTCTATTTTTAACAGGATTATGTTTTGCACTCAGCATCCCATCGGGGCTTACAAATCAGTATGATGTTACACCAGGCAAGAAGGTGAAGTCCAGAATATCTATTAAAAACACATCCGATGAGACTGCCAGATATTACATAAAAAAGAACGACTATACCTTCCAGGCAGATGGCTCGAACAACTACGCTGAGCCAGGTTCTATAGACAGAAGTAATGCCAATTGGTACGAACTACCCGAATACATCACAGTTGGGGCGGGTAAAAACTATGAACTGCTCTTTGATATTGAAATCCCTGCCTCCGTCGAACCTGTTGGCACATACTGGTCTCTGATCAGAATAGGAAAAGAAAAACCACCAGCAGATATTACAGAGGATCGTACTGTAGGTCTTTCTATCGTGACCGAATATGGCATACAGATCAGAACAGACTTTCAGGAAGGCGATACTAAGGTAGACTTTATAAAATCAGAACTAATAGATCTTGAAGGTATACCAAGGCTTGTTGTTCATATGACAAATACAGCTGATAGATGGGTGCGAGCAAAGCTGAAGGTTCAGCTCTTTGACAGCGATGGCAAGTTCATCAAGACATACGAGGGTTCACAGAAGAGCCTGTATCCCGGAACATCTGCAGAATATACTGTAGATTTTCCAGATACACAGGACAAGAAATATAAGGCCCTTGTAATCGCAGATTGCGGGGATGATAAGGTATTTGGAGCAACCTTTAACCTCGAGTTTTAGAGTTTGCAGGATGTGAGCTATCTTGTGATATGCGAGATAACTTTTAGCACTGCCAAACCTTGGATTTCGGGGCATTGATTTGAACTGTCTGGGAAAGAAGGAATTGCCAGAGATGATGAATCTCATAAAGAAAATGATTCTTCTTTGTTTAGCAGGTATATCTATCTGCCAGATTCTCTCTCTGCCCGAAGGTAAGAGCTACGATGTCACCCCAGGGGAGATATTGACTGTCCCAATTTTGATCGAGAACCGCCAGACCCAGGATAAAAGATACAATCAAGCCATTGACTTACCCGCCCAGATCAAATCAATAACCCCACAAATGCCTTTGAAGATCGATGGCGCAGGAAATGATATTGCCATCATTTCTCTCAGTATCGGGAAGAATACACCGCCGGGTCAACATAGGATAAAATATACTCTGACTGATATGGACGGCTATGGAGAGGATGCGAGCATTGATTTCTTGGTTAATGTCGCAATAAGCTATGATCTATGGATAAGCGGTCTAAAAAGCTCCGACTATGTTTCTGCAGGAGAGGAGGTTAAGGAGATTTTTCTCCTGGAGAATCGTTCAAATCGAATTGTCAATCTCTCGATCAAACTCAACGTTGATCAAGGGGCTGATTTGACATACAAGCCCATGGAAGATATCGAGCTACCACCAGGAGAAACTGTTGAAGTCCCTTTCAATCTCACTCCAAAATCATTCGGCAAAGGAGACTATAAACTCAAGATTGGGCTGGAGGTTAACGGCGATATCAAAACGGAACACTGCGTTCAGATAAAGGTTAGTGACTTTGGGAGCAAACTTTCAACTAATCTAAGAACTATACCCCTGCTTATCGCAAACAGAGCTGAATATGCGCTGAAAGATTCATCAATCATATGGCAGCCCTCGATTTACTTTTCCGGACATCTTGACAGTGAAAGAAACTTCCGACTGGAAGGACATTACACAAGCCACCAGCTTGAGATCAATTCTTTTGAAAGGTTCTTTATAGAAGATGAGATCGAATATTTTCGACCTGATGACCGATTCAGTTTAAGGATATCTACACCCAATGTCGATTTGACTGTAGGTGACAATAACAAGAACTTCTCTGAGTTGATCACAAGACAGAGCTTAAGGGGTGTTCACTCAAGCTTCAATCTTGGTATGTTCCTGGCTGAAGGTTTTTATCAGAACCCGACCTGGCTCCCAACCGCTCAAGCCTTTTATATGGGAAAACTGGGCATCAACAAGAACGGTCATGTTTTAAAACTGGGAACAACCTTATCCGGAGCAGATTCTCTAAAAAGAACATTCACTCTGGACTACAAAAAGCGATTTTCGAGTATGTTCACAGTTGATGCTGAGCTTGCTTCGAATCTGGAACATGGACTCCTTCCATCATATAGATATAATAATGGTGCTCTTTCTCTCGATATCAATGGCTCGTCACAACTGATGAACCACAATAGCATCATTATTCTTTCCGGCAAGGATTTCAGCCAGACATATCAAAAACAATCCCATGTCAGCACAAACCTTCTCTTCAGACCATGGGACAGAATTCACCTCGCTCCCAAGGGATACTATGAAAAGCTCAAGTATTCAGAATATACTGCCCCGGAAAGATTCGGCGGCGGTTTTGACATAATAATGAAACCGTTCAAAAGAACACGAGTCTCCTTAGGTGGGAATGTTGACTTTGCCGAGAATTCAATCCTGACTGAGGAAAAAACTGGAAAGCTGGCAATCCATCAATCCTTTTCATTCCTCGGTCTGAGTGCCTCCTGGGAGCAGGGAATAGTTAAGAATGACACCATATCCATCCCAATCTTAAAAGGTGATGCGAACCTTGGTGTTGCCATTGGTAATTTCATGACAATATCCGGTTACGGAAGAATCAGAAGAAATGACCTTCTCTTTACAACCAAACCTGATGAATTGACAACAGGTTTCAGGTCGAGTATCAGACCGGCAGATTTCCTCACAATAAAAGGGAGCTATGCGGTGGAACTGGATATGCAGAACCTGGAGCAAAGAAGGATTTTCTCTGATGCCGGTTTTGCCCTTACACTTTTCGATGTCAAGCATGTTCTCGATCTTTCAGCAAGATATGAAAAAAACCTGGAGCAAGAAGCTGAGCTGAAACTCTATGGATCATACAGGATTCCAATCGGTATTCCCATAGGTATAAACAGAGAGAGTGGAATTGTTACGGGAACAGTTAACGCCGATGGGCTTCCCCTGAGAAATGCACTTGTCAGCATCAATGGAAATCTTGGCAGAACAGATAACTCTGGCCTTTTCAGGATAGGTGGTATTTCCAAGGGAAAATGCTATATGGAAATCAGTCCTCCTGAAACACATAAGGCATATCTCCCGATCGATCATAACCTTCTGTCCTTTGATCTTTCAAAGCAAGAGCTTAGAATGGATATTACAATGGTCAGAGCCGGGGAAATTACTGGGAAGATCAATCTCTACAAAACAAAATTTGAGGGTTCGATACCTGAGAGTGACGATGAAATTGTTTTCGACAAACCATATGCCAACTGCAAAGTATTTGTGAAAAAGGACGAACTCTATAAACGGGGAAGAACAGACAGCGAAGGTAATTTCAGCTTTGATGGACTTGAACCCGGAACTTGGGAGCTGATTGTATCAAAGGGCGATATCCCCGACAGAACAGAGATTACCGGAGCAGGACAGCTACAGATAGAATCAGGGGAAAACAAGGAAGTAAGGATCTCGATAAAACCCAAAAAGAGCAAGATCGAGATCATTCAGCCTGAGAAAAATCTAAAGAAGAAATAGGACTATCAGGCAAGGCCAATGAGTTCAAGTTGTTCGGTAAGTTTTTTCTTTGAGATGGGTTTTGTGATATAGCCATCCGCCTGATCTGTGAAAGACCGCATTATTATGGTTGGCTCTGTTATGGCTGTGGTCATAATAACCTTCGTCCTGTCCAAGCCCTCTATGCCCTGATAGGTTTCGATCTCCCTGATTTTCAGGAGAACATGGCTCCCATCGATATCCGGCATTTTTATATCAAGGCATACAAGATCGTATCTGATATTCCCAAGAAGTGCTGTTTCAAAAGCAGTGATAGCCTCCTGACCATTAACAGCAAGATCTACCTCTGCATTTTTTGACAGGAGTCTCAGCAATAGGTTCCTGCTGATAAACTCGTCCTCTACAACCAAAATCTTCATCATATCCTCCTATGCTGCCTTTTTTACGTAGTTCTGAAATTCCTTGAAAGCATCTGTGAGTTCTTCAGTATCAGGAAACTCGCCTTCCTTGATCTTAGAATGGATACTCTCGAGCACAAGACCCATCTTCCTTGCCCCTACATTGGCCACTGTCCCTTTTAGTGTGTGAGCCGCTCGACGGGATGCCTCTTCGTCCCTGGATATGAGAGCTTGATTCAACTCAGCGATCATCTGCTCCCCCCTGTCGGAGAATAGCATCAGAAGCTCATCGGCAATGCCCCTGTCACCTCCAAGTCTATCCATGAGATCATCATAGTCAACTATCACACTTTTGAAAGTGCCTGCAATATCTTTATGGTTATCCTCATTTCCTAACCATTTATCTATTATGAACTTTATATCCCCCATCTTTATGGGCTTTGATAGATAGTCATCCATGCCTGCACCTATAAATCTTTCCTTATCTCCCTTCATGGCAAATGCAGTCATGGCGATTATCCTGACACTCGGATCTAGAATGTCCTTCCCCTGTCTAATCCTCCTGGTTGTCTCAACCCCGTCAAGGACAGGCATCTGAACATCCATGAAGATTATATCATATGTTGTGTGCTTAAGAATCTCCAAGGCTTTGATGCCATTGCAGGCAAGAGTTACCTTGTGCCCCAGGTTCATTATCGCAGTTTTTGCTACCTTTTGATTGATCTCATTATCTTCAACGACGAGTATATCGTACTCCGAACTAGTCCTTCTATCTTTAATCTCATAAATTCCTTTTAACTTCTTAACAATGCTGTCGAGCATCATGGAAAGGCTCCTGAAGTCAAGAGAATATTGATCGGGATTGCCCTCATGGAAGGAATGTGTTAGAAGTCCCTCTATAATATATGAATCACCTATCCCTGAACTGATCAGGAGCACTGTCTTAAATCCTGTAGACTTATGGGACATGTAAAGTCCTCTAATCTTATCCTCATCTTGAGTTAAAAACGTCTTGAAGCCAATCCTGTTCATAAGTGATAGATAATACTCACCCATTGATTTGTCCTGATGATGTATGATGATCCCAACCCGGCCCGGGAGCTTTGAGAGCATGTTTGTAACCCCATAGTCCAATGGGGACACACCAAGAAATGCTGAGAAACTAAACTGAGTTCCCCAGCCCCTTTGTGATTTTACCTCAATTTCTCCTGCCATCAGCTCAACAATTCTTTTGGATATGGTCAACCCAAGCCCGGTGCCGCCGAACTTTCGAGTTGTCGAAAGCTCTTCCTGTCCGAAGGCATCGAAAATATTGCTTAGCTTATCCCGTGATATACCTATTCCTGTATCCTGTATCTGAAATGACATGGCTACAGAGTCGCTCATCTCTTTACATTCAACAGAAAGCCTCACATATCCCTTTTCGGTGAATTTGATTCCATTGTCAATCAAATTAATCAATACCTGCCTTAAACGAACTGGATCCCCCCAAAGATACTGAGGTACCTTCTCCGAAATTACTGAGGTATAGACTATACTCTTCTCTGCTGCCTTGATTTTCATAATGCTGTCTATACCCTTTATCAGCTCTCTGATATTGAAGTCTATGATCTCCAATTGCAGTTTACCTGCTTCAATTTTCGAGAAGTCAAGAATATCATTGATTATGTTCAGAAGGGCCTTTGCGCTTGTCTTTATCGTGTTGGCATAGTCACTCTGCTGATGATCAAGCTGAGTCTGAAGAAGAAATTCGCTCATACCTATCACGCCGTTCATTGGTGTTCTTATCTCATGACTCATATTGGCGAGGAACTCGCTCTTAGCCCTGTTGGCAATGTCTGCCTTCCTTGCAAGTTCCTTGGCCTCTTTTATAGATGCTTCGAGTCTTCTATTGATCTCAAAGGATCTCTCCATTTCCTGTGACAACCTTTGCCTTTGCTCAAGCTGCCCGAGATGGCTGGCCATTATCTCAGCAACCAGAGTTATAATACCGCGATGGACATTCTTGACATGTCCCTTAGAGCCTTTCATTACTATTGCACCGTAGAAAGTATCGAGAACAATTGGATAAAGTTGTATTTCAGAGCTCCCCTCCTCCATGACGATTACCTTTTGCTTGCCTTTGAACTGACTCTCGATTTTATTGAAAGAAACCCTTTCTTCAATAGAGAAGTTGCTGGAGTAAACGAAATCGGGCATTACCTTAAAATCTTCTCTAAGCATGATATATGCGCTATCGAGCTTCTCTTGTTTGACAAGGGTGTCAAGGAGTTCTTTGATTATGTTTTCTGGGTTTTCTGCAACAATGAGACATCGCGAAAGTTCTACTATCAAGCCCTCTAATTCTTCTCTTTCATAAAGCTCTTCTTCTGTTCTAAGCTCCTGGGTAACATCACGAATGAGTAGGGTGACACCTGAGAAAACACCGTTGCCACGCCTCGCCATTGTCAACCCATACCATAGTTCTTCACTTCCGATAGTATGATTGAACCTTCTGTGCTGCACACCAACACCTTCACGGGCAGCTTTGAACATCTCACAAAGCCCAGCGAAAATATCATCTGGTAAGGAGCTGCACCATTTTTTTCCTAGTAGAGAACTTGGCTCGAAGGGGAGCACAATCTTCTTCTTTGGCTCAATATAGCTCTGAAAGTAACCATCTTTATCAATAAACAGAACTAGGTAATTTACCGATTCAACTATGGATCTATAGAGCTCTTCACTTTTTCTAACATATTCCTGCGCCTTAATCTGGTCTGTAATATCATGGGCGATAATAAGCTGTCGGTTTTGCTCGCCATGTCTGAAAGGACATTTCGAATAAAGCAGATATGCGTCCTTACCTGGCATTGAAAAGGAGATTAGGACATTTTCATTATCTGGAAGATCAAGTATCGGCCAACTTTCCTTCATGAGCTTCTGCCCATCCTTGAGAATATGGCTATCATTCTCAATCCCGTTAATCCTGAATGCCTCATCGTTGGCAGGTCCTATCCCATCTTCCTCCTCTATCCATACTCCAACGGGCAGACGTTCCACGATCTCTTTTAACAGGGCCTCTCTATTCTCAAGCCTTCTCTGATAGTCCTGGATGTCTGTCAGGTCAATCATTATACATAGCTTACCAATCGTACACCCATCATAGGAAGTAAAACCTGTAAAGTATCCCCTGAAAATTCTGCCCCCAATATCCAGTTCTTTTATCCTCAGTTTATTCTCCCCATTGTTTAGCAGCTCACGGGAAAGCTCCAGAGGGATTGCGAGTTCACCGATATTTTTTCCAAGCAAACAGTCTGACACCTCCTCAGCAAAGGCAGAATTGAAACCGGTAACCAAGCCATTTTGATCTGTGGATATTATTGGGCTTGGGATTGTATCGGTCAGTGCCTTCAAATATTCGGTTGTATCAAAAAGAGCTTGAAAGGCCTCACTCAGCTCAGTTATATCCCGCAGCAATACAAGTGAAGTCTTCATTGTTGATTCGGGTATAAATCTTATCTCAAGCCTTCGCCCAAGAAGATTATCCTCGATCCTTATTGGAAGTCTTCTCAGGAAGGATTCACTCAGAGTATTTCTCCAAAGCTGATTGCTCAGGAAAACATCTTTCTTTCCATCGAGAAATCTCTCTGCACTCCGATTGGCATACAGAATTTCCCCCTTTTCATCAATACGCACTATGCCATCGGGGAGATTCTCTGCAAGGGATCGAAATTCTCTTCTGCTTTTCTCAAGCTGCTTGATGCTGAAAATATGCTTTGCATTGCTCTCTATCAAAAAAAAGTTTTGAGAAATAACCTCTGCAATTTCCATTGCAAGCTCTATATCAGCATAACCTGCATCTGTCTGCATGGAAAGTGTGCCAAGCAGTTCATTGCCGGCGATCAAGCTTAAATTGACTTCATTGGAGAGATTTTTATGAAAGGGACAATCAGTACAGTTTTCATAGGAGGCCATTTTATGGCTGCCACCACTGAGCTTGAGCCTTTCTGTACATTTCTTCAATTTGTTCCTTATCTTTTTCAGAGGTGGTAAACACTCGAAACCTGACTTACCAAAGAATTCTGTGAACTCTCCGGCACCGTATATCCAGCATCTTGCAGCGATGCCCTTCCCTACAATGAAACGAGCGATCTCGCTGCAGTCACCGCTCTTTTGTTTATTTAGCAATTGCTCCAGTTCTCTCAGAATTGTCCTTCTGTTATCTGGCGACTCTTCCATTCTCAAAAGATACCTGTCTCCAAGCTCCCATAGGGAAAAGCCAACCTTTTTCCCTGATATCACAGAGTTCTTCATATAGCTAAATGGAACTGCAGTAATATCCTCGATGTCATACTTTTCTAAATGATGATTGGCATCGATTATTATTCCATCTTCATCGAGAATAAACATCTTATCTGGCAATCTGTGGAAAACATCAGAGTCCTTAGAATTGTCGGTCTCCATGAACTGAAAGCACAGCTCTTCATCGATTCGAAAGATTTGAATCGAAAAGGTTTTATCGGAGAGGTAACGCTTGATGCTGATTGGTTCTTCGCTGCGAATGGCTTTGGCTAAAACATCCCGAGAAATCGAGATATTGCCCTCAAGCTCCTTTATATCACCAAGAATTTTCTGAGCCCGCTGATTAGCCATTATGATTGGAAGACCTTCTGTATCCTCACAGATCACAAAGGGAAAAGGCAATTTTCTCAAAATAGATTTCACGCTGCATCCCTAGCAAGTTTATCGACATCAAGAATAAGGGCAACGGATCCGTCTCCCATAAGTGCCCCACCCTGAATTACCTCGTCCTGGTTGTTCATACCCTCTATCTCTTTGATAACCATGTTCTGAACGCCAATGACATTGTCGACCCTAAGGGCAAAACGCCTCTTCTCACTCTCTGCTGCTACAAAGATCTCGAAGTCCTTTTCCTGCCTGTCAAGTGTATAGCCCCACAAATTTTCGTGAAGGTCAATGACCTTCATCAGTTCTCCCCGAATATCAATATACTGCGATTTTCCCATTGTGGATTTCACATCATTCTTATCTATCTTCAATGTCTCGAATACCTTGTTGATAGGGATTACATAGCATTGACCGGAAAGATCAAGGAGAAAACCCCTTATAATCTGTGTCGTTACAGAAAGTGGCAGCACAAGACTGAAGGAAGTACCCTTGCCCTCCTCAAAGTCAACTGATATAACACCACCAATCTTCTCGATCGCCTTTTTAACAACATCCATTCCAACACCCCGACCTGAGATCTCTGTAACTTTCTCGGCTGTGGAGAGGCCGGAAGAAAAGAGAAGATCAACGATTTCGTCATTGGTTATCTCTCTATTGCCCTTGATCAGTCCCATACTGAGAGCCTTTTCCTTGATGGCTTCTATATTCAGACCTTTCCCGTCGTCAGAAACAACCATATGCAATTTCTCATCCTTTTCCCGGAAGCTGATAAGTATCCTTCCTTCTGGCTCCTTACCGATTTTCTTTCTGTTCTCTACAGACTCGATACCATGGTCAGCGGAGTTTCGCACCATATGCACAAGCGGTCCATCGATTATATCGAGAAGGCTCTTGTCAACGCGAACATTCTCTCCCTCAAACTGTACATTGATCTTCTTGTCTGCCCCGTCTGCAATATCCCTGACTATTCTTGGAAGTTTCTTGAGAATTGGCTTGATGGGGGCCTTGCGTATGTCCATAATGCTCTTTTGAAGTTTATTTGAGAGATCCTCAAAGATTCTTGTAACCCTTTTGAACTCCTTGAGCATCTCAACATCACTATATCTTGAGAAGATATGGCTTTGCAAATTGTTGAACATATCACCAACAACAATGAGCTCTCCCACAAAGGAAAGAAAGCTGTCAATATCATCCTCGAAAACACGCATAGTCTTTGAGGTACTGGGCTTTTCCTCTTCCCTTTTTTCTTCGCGGACAGCTACCTTTTTCTCGTTATCTTTACATTCAAATGTCCATACCCCTTTTTCAGAAAGAAATTGAATCTTCTCAAGTATCATCTCCACAAGCAGATCATCGAATCCAACACTCTCGAGAAAGATGTGATAGTTATCGATGAAATCCTCCATATCCGAATTATATCTGTCGGTACACATTTCCTGTTTTAAAGCTGAGAGATTCTGTCCAATCTTCAGTGTCTCAGCCTTTGTTGGTCCATTTTCACGACTTTTATCAATGATCTCTATTATCTCAGCCGCCAATGGAGGAAGGTTCTCGAGCAATCTTTCCTTCTTGGTATCCCTCCTCAGATTGAGGGATTCCAGTTGTCTGTATATCCTCTCAATTTCGGAGGCAACCTCAGATTGCTCATTCTGCAGAAGAAGTGTCAAGTTATATAGGTTATCTTTGATATCAAGAGCCACGTGTTTTAGATTGCTGTCGGGATTATCACTTTCCCGAACAATCTTGGAGAGAACACCCCTGTACTCTTCAAGATTATCGGCCTCTTCCTTATCCTGCCTGGCATTGGCAAACATCTTTGATAGAAAATCTACTCCTGCTAAGAGGGCATCAACAACCTTTTTTGAAGGAGTAAGTTTGTTTTTCCGAAGAAGGTCTAGTAGATTTTCCAGAGCATGGGACATCTCCTTGATCTTCGCCAACTCAAAGAAAGAAGAGTTTCCCTTTATCGTGTGAATAGGTCTGAAGATGGACTGAATAATTGTCAGGTCATCCGGGTTCTTCTCCAGCTCAAGAAGCTGCACATCAACATCTCCTAGCATCTCCAGCGACTCATCGATGAACTCCAGATACATTTCTCTGTTATCCTGCATCTTTTAACCCTCCGCTCAAGTTTCCTTCAGGGGCCATTCTTGCTACTTCATTAAGAATGTTAACCCAGCGGTTTATATCCTCAGCAACCCTCTCCACGGCGTTGTCGATTAGTGAAAAGTCGTCAATAGGCTTGAAAATGCACGTCTCTGCTCCATATCTTATGCATGAGAGAACATTGGCAAGTGTAACATAGCCTGTTATAATGATCATATGGGTTGTGGGATAAAGCAGACCGACCCTTTTCATTAGTGCTACCCCGTCCAGAACAGGCATGTTTATATCCGATATAATCAGGTCGACCTTATGTCTCTTCATCAGAGACAATGCTGCCAGACCATGCTCCGCTTCCAGCATCTGGTGACCATTCATCTTCAGATGCCTGGAGAGCATTTCCCTTATATTCCTTTCATCATCAACTATCAGTATTCTCATCTTCTTCTCCCATCGATTTTGTATTCCTATACAATGGCAGATAGATATCGAATTTGGCACCGCTGTTCCATTGTGTATCCAGCTCTATTCTGCCGCCATGTGATTTAATTATATCCCTGCTTATCGCAAGCCCAAGTCCGGTTCCCTCATCGCGATTCTTTGTTGAGAAAAAAGGCTGCCAAATCTTATCTGAGAGCTTTTCAGTGATTCCGGGGCCATTATCTGCCACTGTAACAAGTATCTCATCCTTGCACATCTGGGACTCAATGAAGATATCCAATCCCCTATTTGTCACTGCCTGCTCTGCATTAGTCAGAAGATTCAACACTACTTGCTCGAATTGGGAAGGATTGCCCATAATCCTGGGCAGGGTATCGAAGTCCTTCTCTATTCTCACCGACTTTCTAAAGAGTATCTTCGCCATGTTAATGGCATTATCTATTGAAACATTCACGTCAAAAAGCTCTTGCATTTCTGAACCTCTGGCGGAAAATCTCTTCATAGATTTAACTATACCCTCTATCCTTTTTGAACCTTCAACAATGGCATCAACAGCCTTTGAGAAATCTTCGTCAAGCTCTGGGTCAATAACTTTGGGGGATGAAGCTGTACATACCTCCTTCAAAAAGAGTGCGTTTCCGGTGATATAAGTATTCGGATTCCTTATCTCATGGGCAATAGCAGCGTATGTGCGCCCCAAGGTTGCAAGTCTGTCGGAATGTATGAGCTGGGCAGCCTTTGAGCGTGCCATCTGTTCCATTTCATTGGCGTATTCAAGAATTTTCTCAGACTGTCCCCGCAGTCGACTCTCATAGTCAAGTATTCTCTCACCTGCTTTAACCCTGCACCTAAGCTCATCAGCATCAAATGGCTTCTTAACAAAGTCATCAACACCAAAGTTGAATGCTTGTGTCAGATCCTTACCTTCGGATTTCTGGGTTATAAGAATTATATAGGTGTAGTCTTCACGCATACCTTCTCTCAACAATCTAACAATGTCAATTCCATCAATGCCCGGCATTATCCAGTCCAGGAGTGCTATGGCAGGTGGCTCTTCACCCTCAAGAATAGACAGTGCTTCTGATCCATCATTGGCCTCAAGAACCTCGTATCCCCAGCCCCTGAGAAAAACTGATATGGGTCTGAGAAAGGTTAAATCATCGTCCGCAACTAATACTCGTCTCATATATGAACTCCATTGCATTATTCATTAAGGATATCGGCATTATAGTTTTTGATTTTGAATAATTATTCCCTTGTGAATAATCCAAAGAGATATATTTTTTTATAAATAGGAGGAGAATAGATGAAAAAAGTTATATTGCTACTTTTGCTTTCCGGCATTTCCTTTGCATATCTTGATGGTCGTGAACTGGATGATGGACATGCAGGAGATCCCCCAAGGGGTAGGCATTGTGGTCGGTGTCACACAGGTGGACCGGATGGATGCGCTGCATGGTTCACCGATTTTCCGGACTACTATACCCCTGGAGAGACATATACAATTTCCCTGCATATGTCCCACCCTTCACTTATCACATGGGGTTTTCAGATGGTTGTCAAGGATGGCTCCAACTCCGTTATCAACACATTGGAGCCAGTTGACGGAAATACCATGGTCTCATCCGGCGGCTATATGAATCAGACTCGTCCGGGGGTTTTTATTGGCTCAACAGGAGAGGTCAACTGGGACTTCCAATGGACAGCCCCGTCAACAGACAGGGGCGATCTGACATTTTACGCATCGGTTACCGCCGGAAACAATGACGACGACGACAGAGGAGATGACTGGTGCAATGTTCAGCGCACAACTGAGATGACGTCTGGTATCGATGAAAAAGAGGTATCAAGACAAGACCAAAGATACGATATCTTTGATATATCAGGGCGATACATCACCACAGACTATCCTGAAAAGGCTAAGCTCGGACGCGGTGTTTTCCTTGCGAGAAGTACTGAAGACAGGACCAAAACCCTCAAGCTCATTAATCTCGAATGAAAAGGGTATCCTGCCTGCTTTTTCTGGTCATGGTCATACTGTTATCCCTCATGGCATGGCCGGAAGATACTGCAAAAACCGGTAGAGCATGCATATACTGCCACGTGAATGAGTCCGGCGTAGGACCACTCACTCCGGCAGGAATATACTACAAAGAAAACGGTACTCTCGAAGGCTTCAGCGACTCTCTGGAGATAGTGGATGATGATATTTCGTTCGACGCCAGAGCTGTCACCATGCTTGAATATGAAGATGACCCTGCATTCAGCTTGATGACAGCAAAGATTTCATCGCGCTTTCCCCTGGGTTCAAATTCACACATTTATCTATCCAACAATCTCGGAGAGTTCAGAAGGGCATACATATACAACAGAATAGGCGATCTCAGCACCACCTTCGGCATTCAGGAGACAGACTTCGGACTCAGGATCTACGACCACACTGCACTCTTGGAGGATGAGCTGGGCTTCGGAACAGACAGAATTGATATTGGTGTCCATGCAAAGTATACCATCGGAATGGCAACTATTTCAGGCAGTGTTCTCAACGGTGCATATCCCATCCCCTTCCGAGCAGACAAAAGCGGCATATCGGCATACACAGCCAGACTCTCTCTGTCGCCTTTGAGTTTTGCCACATTCGGCATATCCTCCTATTACAATCAAGACGATATTGGCGGACTGGAAAAGACTCTCTTTGCCGGCATCATTGAGATGAGAAAAGGCCCCATATTATATAGCGGTGAACACCTGCTTGGAAGATGGCGGGGAAAGCTCATCCGCGGATATCACAATGCTCTTCATATAGGCTTAACACAGAAAATCGCGCTTTCAATGTCAGCTGAATTTCTCGATCTCGACAGAGAGCTGTCGAAATCGGCAACATACAGGGGACAGTTGGGTCTCGGGTACAGGATCAACCCATATCTCTCCACCCTTGCAACATATTCCCACAGATGGGATCCGAACGAGGATAAGGGACGATTCGATCTTTATTTCATAGGAGACTATTGATGAAGATAAAAATATTGATAGCCATCTTTATCGCCTTCCTGACAGGGTGTACAGAGGAGAAGGGTACAAACTCCAATTCCCCTCTTGCAGTGGATACTTTGAGCTTTGCATCTGATATCATGCCCATTTTCGAGGCACACTGCATCGAATGTCACGGAGAACTGTGGCCGGATGGCGACTATGATATGACGAGCTATGACATGGTAATCAACAGCGGATTACATGCCCCAAACGTCATACCCGGTAAACCAGACTCATCATATCTTATCCATGTCATAAGCCCTGATGACACAACAGGGCATGATGGACCTTATCCCCAGACTACGGTTATAGAGCCGATATACACATGGATTGATCAGGGCGCACTCAACAATTGAGGATGTTTTGGCTAACTCGATAATCTTCGTTGCATTGGCAGCCTACTTTGGAATTGCCAGCATTTTCTTCCCCCAGCTGCTGACCGGCAGGATAACTGCTGTTATCCTGATGCTATTTGCCGGGAAGGCCATATTCTCTTTCTTTTCAGTGAAGGGCTGGAGACTCAAAAGCATGCATCTATCAGCCGGACTTTTCTTTCTTTTTCTTGTGCTTTCAATTTCTTTGGCAAAAAGAGAATACATAGAGATACCTGTAAATGGAAAGACCTCAAGCTCAATACTCCGAAAGGATATTCAACTCCTGGAATTCAAGATGGCCGGTACGGAAAATGAGAACTATGTCTCTAATGTTCTAATTAGCGGAGAAGAAAGAAATCTGTCAGTAAACCACCCACTAATTGTTGATGGTGCCTGGCTCTTTCAGTATAACTACGCCATTGTTCCCGAACTCAAAAGCGGCATTCTCATCCGCAAAAGCTTATTTGATTTTCCCCTTCTCCTATCCGCCTTATTCTTTGCTGCTCTGCTTTCAATGCTATTATTCGGAGGGAAGAAATGAGATATCTTATCCTGCTCTCAGCCTTGGCTGGCATTCTGAATATACTTCTGTACCGGAACAGCAAACTTCGTTTTTCTGCCTGGTGTTGCCAGCTATTGTTCATCCTCATAGTCTTTGGAATGAGAATCATCGATATAAAGAGACTGCCAGGGATAGGCATGTTTGAGAGTCTCCTTTTCTTTGCCCTGTTTCTGACCATTGTTGCTGTGAAGCTGCGGGATGAGGACAGGATCGTAATCATTCTGTCTGTGATAGTCACGGCAACACTCGGTTTCCTTCCGCAAAAGCTCTATGCAATACCCCAGGTTATGCCTGCCCTCAGAAGCCCCCTTTTCGCACTTCATGTGCCTATTTTCTTTTTGGCCTATGCCTTTCTGACAAGAGACTTTGCCAAGGCAATTTCAGGAAAGAACCCACACTTTAGCAATGCAGTTGCCCTTTTCGGAATTGGCATACTCTCCGGCGGAATATGGGCACAGTTGGCCTGGGGCAGCTTCTGGAGCTGGGATCCGAAGGAGACATGGGCTCTGATAACATGGCTGCTTCTGATGGCGGGTTTGCATAGCAGTCATCTGAAATTCAGAAAGATTCTGGCCGGGCTGGCATTCTGTGCAATGATCTTTACATTTATCGGCATAGCGTGGCTTTTCAGGGGACTGCATTCGTATATCTGAAAATACCCTTGACAAATGGCCTCAATCCATCTAAATTATAGCTGATTACGCTGTCGGCTTTTTCATGATACTCGGAATAGACCCGCCCAAATTTCTTTTTTAACGATAAAACTTAAAAAGAATGAAGAGTCGATCCATCCAAAAAATGGAAAACTTATTATTAGGTCCATATTCGAAAGGAGAAATAATGGATATCATAAAAATCAACAATGACAAGGAATTTCCAAATGGTCTGAACAGGGAGCAATATGTATCCTTCATGCACAAAGCCCTTGGACAGTTCGGGGATCCTGAAAAGGAAATTGATCTCTCCATAGACTACGCTTTCTCCAATGAAGCAGGCAAGGGTGGATACATCATCGCAGGCATTGAGAATGGCAAATTGGTCGGTGGTGTTATCATGAACGAGACAGGCATGGCCGGATATATTCCTGAAAATATTCTTGTCTATGTTGCAGTTGACAGCTCCATGCGCGGCAGGGGGCTGGGCACACAGCTCATAGATAAGGCGCATGAGTGGTCGGATGGCAATATAGCATTACATGTGGAATACGAGAATCCGGCTAAAAGGCTTTATGAAAGAATCGGCTATGAATCAAAGTACGCCGAGATGAGGTTTAACAAATAATATGGCAGAGCTGATAGTAAATACATCGCGAATTGCTCAAAATGTCGAGAAACTCAATAAACTTCTCGGCAAAACAGGTGTCAAGTGGAGCCTGATAACAAAGGTTCTGTCGGGAAACAAGGCTGTCCTTGAGAAAATACTCAATAGAGATTCCATCGAGCATGTACATTCCATCGGCGATTCAAGGCTCTCCAGTCTTAAAGTAATCAAAGAAATATCTCCTGATATAAGAACAATGTATATCAAACCCCCTGCCCTCAGATATGCAGAGTCTATAATCCAATATGCAGATATTTCTTTGAATACATCCTTCACTACAATCAAGTATTTGAACGAGGTTGCGGGCAGGATGGGTAAAATCCACGAAATCATCATAATGATAGAGCTTGGTGAGCTGCGTGAGGGTGTTATCCGAGAAAATCTGATGGACTTCTACAGAAAGGTGTTCAGTCTTGACCACATTAAGGTCATAGGTATTGGCACCAATCTTGGCTGCATGTACGGCATTATCCCAACATATGACAAGCTACTGCAACTGTGCCTATACAAACAGCTTATCGAAGCTAAATTCGATGTCAAGATAGATCTTATATCTGGAGGCAGCTCCATCACCCTACCTCTGCTCACTATGAAAAAGCTCCCCAAGGCAGTCAATCACTTTCGTATTGGAGAGGCTGTCTTTCTCGGCACCTCACCCTTCGATAACGAGAAATTCAGGGATCTTTCGACAAAGGCCTTTGACTTCAATGCAAACATCATTGAGCTTGAAGAGAAGGAAACCCAGCCCGACGGCATAATATCCGATGCCTCCATTGGTCACACCGCAGATGAACAGGAGGAGCCTGAAGAGAACTCGAAACACGACCCTCTCCCCAAAAGCTATAGAGCAATCCTCGACTTTGGACTGCTGGATGTCGATACCGATGGTATATCTGCAAAGGATCCCTCGATTAACTATATCGGTACAACTTCCGATATGACAGTTGTAGATGTTGCAACAGAAGAGATCAACGGTCAACTGATCCCAAAGTACAAGATAGGTGGAAAGGTACATTTTGACCTGAACTACATGGCTGTTGCAAGGCTGATGAGTTCAAGGTTTATAGAGAAAAAGGTTCTTTGATGCAGGAATCGACTCTCAAAAAAATTATTGAGTTCCGACATAAGATGCATAGCTCACCAGAACTTTCGGGAAATGAACAGAAGACAAACCTTGCCATTCTTGACTACCTTACAGACCTTTTTCCGGATGAGATCATTCCCAATATCGGGGGCTATGGCATAGCTGCTATATATAAAGGTCCCGTCCCTGGAAAACGCATACTTCTCAGATGCGATATTGATGCTCTACCAATTAGGGAAGAAAACAGTGATATCGATTATCGCTCCTCAAACGATGGCGTTGCCCACCTCTGCGGTCACGATGGTCACACTGCGGGAATGCTCGCCCTTGCCGAACTACTCTCGGAAAAACGTCCAATGAAAGGTGAAGTGGTTCTTCTTTTCCAGCCGGCAGAGGAGACCGGTCAGGGTGCAAAGTCTGTAATCGAAGACCCCAAATTTCAAAGAATAGCTCCGGATATGGCTTTCGGTATGCACAATCTGCCCGGTTTCGAGATGGGAAACATAATAATTAACCGTGAAGAAGAGTCCTTTGCCAGCGCATCCACAGGTCTTGTGCTGAGTCTCACGGGTAAAACATCCCATGCAGCAGAACCGGAAAGCGGAATCAGCCCCTCTATTGCTGTTGCAAGAATCATCCTCGAACTCTCTAAGATCACTGAGAATCTGGATTTCTTCTGTCTACTTACCATAATCCATGTCAGAATTGGCGAGATAGCTTTCGGTACCAGCCCCGGAGAAGCAAAGGTCATGATGACACTCAGAGCCCATCGCGATGAACACCTCAAGGAGCTTCTTGGTATGACACTCGATAAGATCAAAACAATATTGTCCAATACAGGACTTAAAGCAGAAAGCCAGCTTGTTGAGCCATTCCCGGCAACTGTGAATAACGAGGGTATGAGAGAGCGATTTATCTCATTGCACAAAGATGAGAAGATTTCATACCTTCAATCTCCTTTCAAGTGGTCTGAAGATTTCGGACATTTTGGTAAAGTCTGCCCCAGCTTCTTTTTCGGAATTGGTGCTGGCAAGGACTCCCCTGCCCTGCACAATCCGGAATACGATTTCCCAGACCATCTTATAGAGCGAGTAGCGCAAACCTATATCAGGATAATCGGAGAGTTCACTTGATCAGCAGTTTCCCAACATCCTACATAGAGATCAGCAAGGGTGCCCTTCAGAACAATCTGGATTTTCTCAGACAGACCCTTGGGGATTCAATCACAATCTCATCAGTTATTAAGGGAAATGCCTATGGTCACGGCACAGAGGTTTACCTCCCCCTGGCAGAGCAATGTGGACAGCGACACTTCTCTGTATTCAGCGCAGAGGAGGCCCTCATAGCACACAGGGTTAAGGGACCGGACACCACAATAATGATAATGGGTATGATCGATGGTTCTGCCATTGACTGGGCTATTGAGAACGATATAGAGTTCTATGTCTTTGATATTGGTCGTCTCAATGAAGCTATATGTAAAGCTGAAGCCATGGAAAAAAGGGCATTGATACACCTTGAGATCGAAACAGGCATGCACAGAACAGGAATCGAATTCTGCGAGCTTCCAAAGGTATCCGTGCTTCTGAATGAACACAAAGATAACGTATCCCTCGAAGGTCTCTGTACGCACTATGCAGGCGCAGAGAGCATAGCCAACTATATTCGTATAAAGCAACAAAGATTGAATTTCATCCGCTCTGTTAAGTGGCTTGGAAAAATGGGCATCAGGGCAAAGAGACATCACACCGCCTGTTCTGCCGCAGCAATGAGCTATCCCAAGACAAGAATGGACATGGCGAGAATAGGGATCATGCAGTATGGCTTCTGGTCTTCAATAGAGACAATGATTCACTATATGAGCACTACTGGACAACATATAGATCCCCTGAAAAGACTGATTACATGGAAAAGCCGAATCATGTCCACAAAGGAGATACCGACCGGAGAATTTGTTGGATATGGAACCGACTACCTTGCAAGGAAGGATATGCGCGTGGGTGCAGTGCCGGTCGGCTATTCGCAGGGTTTTTCGCGCAACCTGAGTCATCAGGGCAAAGTCCTTGTCGATGGTCAATTGACCGATGTAGTCGGTCTTGTAAACATGAATCTCATCCTTGTCGATCTCACTGAGATAGAATGTGCACAAAGGGGTTCTGAGGTTGTCCTTATCGGTCACATGGGTGAAAACGAGATATCTGTTGCCAGCTTCGGGGAGTTCAGCAATCAGCTTAACTATGAACTTCTGACTCGACTTCCCAGATCAATCCCCAGAATTGTTGTAGAATAAAAAACAACTCTGCCTCAAAACCAAAGTGCATTGTATTTGAAGGATTGGTTTTATCAGTCCTGTTTCTACTTGACGACTCACCTAAAATATATAACTTTGTGATTAAATATTTAGGAGGAGAGATGAAACGAATATCAGTCATATTTCTTGCATTTGTCATTGGCTTTTCTGTAATGAATTTCTCTTGTCTTGACCACGGCATAGAGCCGATGGCAACAAAGATTGTTGGCACTGTAGTCTTCACCGGTGAATGGCCGGAACAGACAACATTCAGCGCAGTTGCCCTTGCAACAGAGAGACCACCCGGCGACTCACTTAAGATAGAGCTTCTCAGAGGTTATCAGATCATCGATCATCAAGCAGCACCGGAGACACTCGACTTTGAAATCTATCCTGACGGCGGGGCCGGAGAGTATTGCTGGCTTATAGTGGCTGCCATAGGCAATATGGACAGCATCGATGCCAGAAACATCCTCACAGAGTACACAACCCCGGATAATCCGGACGAAGCAGCCTGTATAGAACTTGCCGATAACATGGTTTTCGATGCAGGTACACTCTTTGTAAATTTTGACGAAGTATACTATCCATAAGGACTGAAATATGAGACTACAGAGATTCCTTTTCGCAGCTTTTGCAGGTCTGCTTTTCGGAAATATTTTCTCCGGAAATATTGTCGACGAAAAAACCGGAAAGCCCTTAGTGGGCGTAAATGTAGTTGTAATTGGAGAAGGTAAAGGGGCATCCTCTGATCTTGACGGTAACTTCTTCGTACCAAACCTGGAAGAGGGAAGTCATAACATTTCGATATCCATGGTCGGCTACAGGTCAGATACAATGACAATTGTTATGCCGGACGAGACTTTCCATAGAATTGCGCTTGCCCAGGATGTGAAGACCTTTCAGCCGGTTGTCGTGACCGCAAACAGACAGAAGCAGAATCTCCAGGAATCTCCTGTTACAGTCACAGTTCTTGAACAGGAGGACATAAAATCACAGGCAATGCAACGCATGGAAGATGTCCTGAAAACAGCACCTGGGATCACAAAGAACAGGGAGTCAATGTCCCTTAGGAATTGCTCAGGCTATACCTACGGAGTCGGCTCAAGGGTTCTTGTGATGGTCGATGGGATACCCCTGCTCACAGGCGACACAGGGCAGCCAAAATGGGATGCCATTGACGCTGGCTCTGTAAAACAGGTTGAGATTGTCAAGAACTCAGGTAGCGCACTATATGGCTCAAATGCCATGGGCGGCGTTATAAACGTTATCACCAAGGACCCCGAAGAGGGAATACATTTTAAGGTAGAGACTGACTTTGGCATCTGGGATGAGCCATACTATGAAGAATGGAGATGGTCGGACAAGACAAGAATGTTCCAGAGATACAGTGTCGGCAATACATATCGGAGAGGTCCGTTATCCACATCGCTGACCTTCACAACCAATTTTGATGATTCCTACAGACAGACCGATCACAGCTACAGAGGCAATCTCCTCGGCAAGCTCAAATATGCCACAAGCGCAAGGACTGACTACCTCGTCCACATGAATGTCGCATATGAAGACAGAGGTCAGTATCTCGACTGGCTCAACACCGAGCATGCCCTCGAGACAGATCCTGACACCTGGGATAATCGCATATGGAATAGAAAGATATCCCTCGCCGGCATACATAATCACAGAAATATCGAAAAGAAATATTTCGTCACAACAAAGGCATATACTTTTGTACACGATTTCGACAGCCAGGAATACGATTCAGAGAACTCATCGGACATGAAGCACAGATGGGCAACAACATCGAAGTCTGGAATTGATGGACAGATCAACTTCGCTAATATGGAGAACCAGAGCCTAACCACAGGCGCGGAGGTTACTGCAGCCACAGTCAACTCGACCCTCTTTGGAGCGCGCTATGGCTATGGTGGAGCAGTTTATGTACAGGATGAACTTTCCCACCTGCACCCCCTTGTTCTCTCCGCCGGCGGAAGATTTGACTTCTTCACTGTCAAGGATGCAAAATCCTACTACCAATTCAATCCCAAAGCAGGACTTGTCTATCATCTGGCGGAAAATATTGCTCTGAGAAGCAGCGTTGGGTCGGGATACAGGGTTCCTACACTTGCCGAGTTATTCACACAAGTAAGGGTTGCCGGACTTGTAGAGATCAGACCTAATCCTGATCTGAATGCAGAGAAATCCTATTCTGCCGAGATAGGTGGAAATATCATCACCCGTTCTGTATCCTTCGATGTTGCACTTTTCTCAAACTGGTACAATGACCTAATTGAGCCAATAGTCGATGAAGGCTCTACTTCACAGGGGCAGTTCAAGAATATCAGAAGTGCAAGGGTAATGGGCACGGAGCTGACAGCCAACTACAACAGAGGCCCTTTTACATTGAATGTCAATTATCTCTATACATCATCGGATGACCTTGATAATGACAAACCTCTGCCCTATCGTCCTGACCATAACTTTACAATAAACGGAAAAATAAGATATTTCAGGGACATTGCTTCTATCAGCGGAGCATGGAGATATAAGAGCAAAAGACTCTATTCCCTTTACCCGGATGCACCATCTGTTCCTGAAAAGGTGCTTGATCTCGGTCATTCCCTCAACTTCGGCAAATACTACTTCAATTTTAAGGTCAACAATGTTCTCCAATATCATTATTCAGAGGCTGAGAAGGGCATAGAAGACATCAGAAACTTCGTTGTCAGTGCAGGTGTGAATTTCTGATATCTAAATAAAAGTCATTTTAACCCCTTTCAGTTGATCTGGAAGGGGTTTTTTCTTGGTTAATTTTTTATGGGGAAATATATTTATTGGACTTTTTGATTTACGGGTGATTCGTGGAGAGCATATCATGTATATGTGAATCAACCGAAAACAAGAGATGGAGCCAGACCCTGCTCCAATAAAAAAAACGGAGAGTAGTCAAACTACTCCACACAATGAGGATATAATATGAAAAAGATACTTATTGTTCTTTTGACATTTGGAATACTCTATGCAGACATCTATTCCGGCAAGGTTACAGATAAACAGACAGGAGAGCCACTTATAAACGCCAATGTTGTTGTCATCGGAGAAGGCAAAGGCGCGTCCTCGGATCTGGACGGCAATTTCTTCATTGCCAATCTCGATCCCGGCTCATACACCCTATCTGTCTCGATGGTCGGCTACAAAAGTGATACTGTTCAGATAAGCATACCAAAGGACAAGTACGGCAACTTCAGCCTCAAGCAGGATGTAAAGACCTTTCAGCCTGTAGTCGTAACAGCCAACAGGCAGAAACAGAACCTTCAGGACTCACCTGTCACAATCACTGTTGTAGAGCAGGACGAGATAAAATCGCAGATAGCCCAGCGTATGGACGATGTCATGCGCAATGCACCGGGTGTTACGATGAACAGGACATCTGTATCATTGCGTAATTGCAGTGGCTTCACATATGGCGTTGGCTCACGTGTCCTTATCATGATCGACGGCATTCCCATGCTCTCAGGCGACACAGGCGAACCAAAGTGGGACGCCATAGATGCAGGCTCTGTAAAGCAGGTGGAGATTGTCAAGAACTCCGGCAGCGCACTCTATGGCTCCAATGCCATGGGCGGTGTGATCAATGTGATAACCCGCGACCCCGAAGAGGGTGTACATTATAATGTCGATGTCGATTTCGGTGTATGGGACGAGCCATATTACCCGGAATGGCGGTGGTCGGACAAGACACGGATCTTCCACAATATCAGCGTTGGCAATACATATAAGAAAGGTCCATTATCCACATACCTCACAGTCACAAGCAAGATGGATGACTCCTATCGCCAGGCTGACGACAGCGAGAGAATCGGGGTTGTGGGTAAGCTCAAATATGCCGACAATGCCAAGACTGACTATATGCTCTATGTGAACTTAGCATATGAGGATCGCGGTCAATATCTCGACTGGCTCAACACAGAGCATGCCCTCGAAACAGACCCCAATACATGGGATGACAGAGTATATTCCAGCAAGCTGTCAATAGCAGGACTTCACAATTACAGGGATATCGAGAAGAAAAAATTCGTAACAACAAAGGCATATACCTTCCTCAATCACTTCGACTCAAAGGAATATGATCAGGAAAATCCATATCGATTATTGAGAAGATTTGCCTCTTCATCAAAATCTGGTCTCGACGGTCAGATCAGCTTCGCAGGCTCTGAGCACAACAGGCTGACAACAGGTGCTGAGCTTTCAGTTGCAACAGTCAACTCCACCATTTTCGATGCACGCTATGGCTTTGGCGGCGCAGCCTATATCCAGGACGAGCTTACACATCTGCACCCCCTTGTTTTCTCCCTCGGCGGTCGCTTCGATTTCTTCACAGTCGAAGAGGCAAAGAACTATTTCCAGTTCAATCCTAAGGCAGGGCTTGTCTATCACCTTGCAGAGAATATCGCCCTCAGAAGCAGCGTTGGCTCGGGCTACCGCGTCCCAACACTCGCAGAGCTTTTCACAGAGCTGAAGGTAGCAGGCCTCGTGGAGATCAGCCCCAATCCCGACCTCGACGCAGAGAAGTCCTATTCTGCCGAGATTGGCGGAAATATCATCACCAGAACAACATCCTTCGATGTTGCCCTATTCTCAAACTGGTACACGGACATGATAGAACCCCTCTTGCAGGAAGGCTCATCCTCACAGGCCAAATTCGAAAACATAACAAAGGCAAGGGTCTCAGGCACAGAGCTGACAGCAACATGGAACAAGTCACCATTCTCTTTGAGCGCAAACTACCTGTACACCCAATCCCACGACATAGACAATGACAGGAAACTCCCCTATCGTCCGGATCACAGCGTCACCTTGAGGGGACAGGTTTCCTATTTCAGGGACATTGCAGCGGTCAATGCATCATGGAGATATAAGAGCGAACGTCTCTATTCCCTCTATCCCGATGCACCATCCGTGCCTGAGAAAGTCCTCGATGTCGGCCATTCGCTGAACTTCGGGAAATACTACTTCAATTTCAAGGTCAACAATGTCTTCCAATATCACTACTCAGAGGCGGAAAAGGGCATTGAGGACATAAGAAATTATGTGGTGAGTGCTGGGTTGAGGCTTTGAGGATCTTGAAAGTATTACCGAATTAATAAGTTCAATAGATATAGTTGTCCTGATAAGACTAAGGATTATTATACCAGACTACGTTAAATTTTCTTTTGGCATACCCCTTATCAATTAAAAATGATTTTCCCTTGCATAAAGAAATTTGACAAAGTATCTTGAATATGTAAGAACTTCCCGAAAGGGGTACTATTAAAAGGGGGAAATATGCGACGTATTCTATCTATGATGCTGCTGATTGCAGTAGTTATTCCGCTGGTCGGAGAGAATCTTCCCCTTGAAGGCAAGAATGTGATCTTTGTGATCGCACCGGAATTCTTCAGGGACGAAGAACTTATCATACCAACCTCAAAACTCAATTCACTCGGTGCGACAACACAGCTTGCCTCAACAACCACAGAAGAGGTCGAAGGCATGATGGGCATGCTCGCCAAACCGGATATGCTCATCGAAGACATAGCGATAGAAGACTTCGATGCAATAGTCATAGTCGGTGGCATTGGCGCTGAAAAGCTATGGGACAATGAAATTCTCCACAATAAGCTGAAGGCCTTCAACAAAGAAAAGAAGCTCATAGGCGCAATCTGCCTTGGTCCGGTTGTTCTTTCAAGGGCAGGGCTGCTGGAAGAGCAGCAGGCAACCTGCTTTCCATCTACCAAAGATGAGCTGACCAAGGGCAAGGCTGTATATGTTGAAAAACCAGTCATAGCCACAAGAAATATTGTGACTGCCAATGGTCCCGACGCAGCAGAAGCCTTTGCAAAAACCTTGTCTCAAATACTGGCCGGTCCACCTAAGACAGAGGTGCATGACTGAAGCCCGCCAGAGGCAGGTCATAATTGGCATACACCACATTTATTTCTACCAAAAGCGAAACACCAGCTGCATCCCCTGTCTTTCCTTTTGACTACTCTACCCCAATATATTAAATTCACTCCATGAATATCGGTGAATTCCAACTTATTGAGAGAATCGGCAGGCTTTTCCCGAACCTCGAAACCAACGACGACACAGCCTTCATACCACAAGCTGATAGCGGTTATCTTGTTCTTACCTGCGATCAGTTCACAGAAGGTGTCCATTTCTTGAGAGATTGGGCAGATCCAATGGATATAGGCTATCGAGCTGTTGCAGCGGCTGTCAGCGACATTTTTGCCGGTGGAGGCACACCCCATTCCATTCTCACAGCCATAGCCGTACCCGATGATATAGATGAGCATTATGTCGAAGCTGTATATAGAGGCATTGCCGAATTCACAGCAAAGTACAATGTCGAGCTTATCGGCGGAAATATCACAAAATCGCCCAAGGGCTTCTCCATAACCACAACAGCAACGGGGTATGCCCATAAACCACTCAGGCGTTCATATGCCCTGGAAGGCGATATTATTGCATTGACAGGAGCAATTGGAAACACTGCCCTCTTTTTAAAACAGATGTTTTCTGGAGAAAGCCCAAAGGACTCAGTGAGACAAAGATGGAACAGACCAGAACTAAGACCAATCGAAAATGCCGATTTCATCCACGCTGCCTGCGACATAACAGATGGACTGGCACAGGATCTGGGACATATTCTCGATGCCTCAGGAGTGGGTTGCGAGATTCACCTTGAAAAAATACCTCTCACATCAGAGGCCCGTGAATATCTCAGCGCAAACCCCGAAGATCTGTCAAGATTTGCACTGTCAAGTGGCGAAGAATACGTGAACATAGTCACATTTTCGCAGGAATATTCTGATCTTTTGGAGACTTCCTTCCATCCTATTGGCAGGATAACAAAGGGCAAAAGACTACTGAAACATAATGGACAGAACATAGCTTGGCCAAAGGGCTTCGACCACCTGGGGGGAGAATGAGAAGGATAATCCTGCTCTCCGTCCTTGTATTCGTTATTGTTCTTGCAGTCGGAGTCTTTTCATATGGATTCTTCTTTGGCAGGCTACGTACAGAGTTCAGAATGGCGAGTCTTTACAGCGAGATCGAATTTGTTAAAACCTATGCCAAGTCCCTCTATGGCAGTCTTGATAATGACATTGTCCCGGCAAATGTCATATTGAGACTCAATCGAGAGTTTCGGGCAGGAAACATATTGTACGCCTTTATTGTAAATGATGAAGGTCGAATCATCCATGGGTCAACGGGTGCAGGATATGAACTAGCCAGAGCTTTTACACAGGAGCTGAAGATCTCGGAGATTCTCGTCAGAACCCAGCAAGGCTCGATGCCCGTAGTCGACATAAGGGCCAGAATTGACGATGAACACTCACTGCAGATAGGCTTCCCTGCACCGGATAAGAATATAGATATACCGCCGACAGTCATCCACAGTATGCTTGTCCTTTTCCTGCCGGGTATAATAGTCTTCGCACTTCTTACTGCACTTGCCATCTTCTTCAGCGTCAGAACCCGAAAGCTTAAAGCAGAGCTCAGAAAGAAGGACAGACTCGCCTATCTCGGTGAGATTTCAGGTGGACTTGCCCATGAGCTGAAGAATCCCCTCAATACGGTCAAGATGAATATTCAGCTCATTCAGGAAGACGACGAGCTGATGGAAAATCAATCTCTGAAGCGCAAAATCGGCAGAATAGACAGGGAGCTGGATCATCTGACTAACTATCTGATGAATTTCCTGAGATTTGCTCGAACCCCGGCAATGAATATGTCCAGATTCGATATCGCTGAAACCGTATCGCAGGTCGTCAAATTCTTTGCCCCCGAGTGCACATCCTCCGGGATCACTATCAAGCCGGATATCAGCAGCAAACCCATTACAATAAGGGCCGATCAAAAGCAGTTGAAACAGCTTCTCCTGAATCTCCTTCTGAACGCAAAACAGGCATCACAGCGGGGAACTTCGATCTATGTCAGCTGCCACGCAAAGGCAGAGAGCGTCCTACTCGTTATAGAAGACGAGGGTACTGGCATCCCCAAGGAGAATGTGGAGAAAATATTCACTCCGTTTTTCACTACCAAAAAAGGGGGGACTGGTATCGGTATGTCTGTTGTCAGACGAATAGTCGAGGATCACGCAGGAAAAATCGCCATAGAATCTGCCATAGGTAAAGGTACAAAAATAGCAATCACACTGCCCATAAATCTCTAATCTTTCCCTTGCCCCTTAAGAGATTTCTTCATAAATTTATATGATATATTCTCCAAGGGCGGGTCTATGGGTTGCCCTTGGAACAATGAACAGCTTTTTGATTCGATTCGAGCGAATCCGCATATTGTGTGAACCCTCAGGTGGGTGGAAAGGTTATAATGTCTTACCTCGTACTGGCAAGGAAATGGAGACCGCAGACCTTCGGGGATGTTCTTTCGCAGAACATCATAACCCAGACACTGCGCAATGCCATCGAACAAAACAGGATTTCCCATGCATATCTCTTTTCAGGTCCAAGGGGTGTCGGGAAGACCACAACAGCACGTCTCCTCGCCAAATCGATGAACTGTCGTTCATACGACGAACCTACACCAACTCCCTGCAATGAGTGCACTTCATGCATAGAAATAGCCGAATCGCGCTCGCCGGATGTCCTCGAAATAGATGGTGCATCAAATCGATCTGTGGATGACATTCAGCCCCTCAGAGAAAGGGTGCAATATGCCCCACAGGGTCGTTTCCTCATCGTTATTATTGACGAGGTCCATATGCTCACCAATCATGCATTTAATGCCCTTCTGAAAACGCTGGAAGAGCCACCACCACATGTTATCTTCATCTTTGCGACAACAGAGCCGGAAAAGATACCTGCGACAATTATCTCACGCTGTCAACGATACGACTTCAGACGCATCCCACTCAACTCCATTGCTGAAAGACTCCTTATCCTCGCCGAAAAGGAGAATATTGACCTTACAGATGACGCAGCGAAGGTCATCGCCAAAAAGGCAGATGGAGCATTCCGAGATGCCCTTTCTCTCTTCGACCAGATTATTGCCTTTGCGCCTTCCGGACAGGTCACTCAGCAGAGGGTATCGGAGATTCTGGGGATTTTGCCCCAGGATGCCTTCAAGGATATAGCAGCTCTCGCCTCTACAGGAAATATCCCCGAAATGTTAGAGATTCTGACAGAGCTGGTGGAAAGTGGTGTATCACCCGGAAACCTTATTGATGGACTGCTCGATGGATATCGTGATACACTCGTAGATATGCTCTCAAAATCCGAGATTGACGACAGCATGAAGAGCTACTCTCCAAAGGATTTAACACGCATTATCCGATTACTCTCCGAGGCAGTTCAGAAGATGCGATATTCAAAGAGACCCGAGTTTATTCTCGAAGAGAGAATGATTTACATAGCGATGATGACAAAGACAACAGACATTGAGACTCTTTTAACTTCTCTACCCGACAGAAGTCCTGAGGTGAACACCGAGAGCAATAGCGAAAAAAAAAACTAAAAAAAACACCTCATAAAAAGAAGATTGATGAAAATGTCGAAAGTCCCAGCACGAACCAGGCAAAAACTGTCTGTTCGGTTGAAAACGATAAGAAACAAGAACTCCTTTTTCTGGTTGGACAACACAGCAGTCTGATGCTGAACCTTCTTGAAAAGACCCAGATGGATGTAAAGGACTATGAACTGGTCTTCAAGGTTCCCGAAGAGCTATCAAGGCAGATAGCAAAGGTCATTGAGTTGAACAGAAAGAACTTCATATTCCTCACGAATACAGTTAAGACCGTCTTCGGAAATCACTTTGAGATACTGTTTGAGTTGCCCTACAAGATTGACGAGAACATGAGAAAGAAATTTGAAGAGAAGCTGGATACCCTTCTGGATCTTTTCGATGGTAAACCAATAGGAGAATAATGGATATTGGAAATCTGATGAAGCAGGCAAAAGAGATCCAGGAAAAAATGCAAAGATTGCAGGAAGAGCTTGCTGAAGAAAAGGTTGACTTTTCCTCCGGTGGCGGCGTAATCAAAGCCACTGTGAACGGAAAGCACGAGCTTATCCAGCTTTCGATCTCTGAAGAAGTACTTGATGACAAAGAGATGCTCGAAGACCTCATTGTCGCTGCCATAAATGGCGCCATGCGCAAGGCCGACGAGCTGATAAAAGATAAAATGGGTGAAATGACAGGTGGACTTGATCTACCCTTTTAAAAGCAAATAAAATGGAGGAATAATGCTAATTACAAAAAAGAGCAATCTGAAAAGAAACAGAAAGCACGGTTTCAGGCAGAGGATGAGTTCCAAAAATGGTCGCAAACTCCTCGCCAGACGCAGAGCAAAGGGCAGGTATAGCCTTTCAGTATCGAAGACGCATCCAAAGAAGGGATGAGTTTTCCTTCCCTTAAGCGACGGAGCGATTTTGAGACCTTCCGCAACGGAAGGTCTCATCTTCCAAGCGTTGAGGGGAAATATATCAGAATTGCATGGAAACCCTCCGATTCTGGTGTCCTTTTGGGTTTCAAAGTTAACAGATACACCGGAAACGCTGTAAGGAGAAACAGAATCAAAAGAATCTTAAGATCCTGCGACTTCGATCTGCCATCAGCACATTATCTGATTATCGTCAAATCCAGGGTCAGAGAACTCTCCGACAGAAAGCTCTCAACTATACTGAGAACTGAGATAAAAAGACTCAACAAATCTATCAAGGCAAGGTTATGAGCCTAGACATTGCAGCTGTCACAACCTTCCCCCTTATCGGCATTATAAAGCTCTATAAGAGATTCATTTCGCCATCTCTGCCCGATTCATGTATCTATCACCCAAGCTGCTCATCATATGCAATAGAGACACTGAGAATACACGGGCTTATCAAAGGAAGCGTCATATCTTCCTTCAGAATAATAAGATGCAACCCATTTGCGAAGGGGGGTCTTGACCCGGTTCATAAAAAGGGGACTCCCCTATTCTCATCAATAAGAAAAAACACCGCCAACATAGAAGGAGAAAATGGATAAGAGAACCATAATCGGACTGGCCCTAATCGGGGTTATACTTGTCTTCTCGATGTGGTATTCACAGTCATCGAGAACTGCTGTAGAGCCAGATAAGGTTGAAGAGGAGAATTTTCCCATAAAGGACGATACAGAACTCCAGGCCCCCGTTGACAAAGCTGTAGACAACTCGACTCTTTCAGCATTTCCAGACACGGTCTCAGACTCCATATCGATCAGCGATGTCTATATTCTCACTGAGGATATGGAAATTATTCTCACGACCGGCGGTGCGGACATAAAGAGCGCGATACTTCTGGATCACACATATGACAATGGCAAGAGAATAAACCTTGTTCCTGAAATGCCTGGCGAAAGAGCATACTCAAGTCCTAACTTTGATATTGATTTGATGCGGGGTAAGACTGTTTATACAGCCTCTTCAGTCCATTTTCAGGCAGACAGAGACACACTAATTCTCAAGGGTGGAGATTCAACAGGTGTAGTGACATTCATGGGTTATCTGCCAGATGGCAGCCCAATTCAGAGGAGATACGAATTCTACAGGGATGGCTACAGATTCCATCACTCATTCATGACAGAAGCAGAGAATGCCTTTGAACAGTCAATCCTCTGGTGGCGTAAAGGAATGTCCCCTACAGAGAAGAATATCAAGGCCGATCTGGCCCAATTCCGATTCGCATATATGATGGGTGGCAGTGTTGAGCGTGAGAAATTCAAGAAAAAGGATGATATCCTGCTCTCCCCGGATGGCTCAACGCAGTTTGTGGCAACCCATTCAAAATATTTTATCGCTATTCTCGCACCAAGGGAAGGTGAGGCCGACGGCGCAAGGGCCAAAGGTCTTTTCAGGCAAAAACAACTCGACGAAGAATTCTATGACATACCCCAGATTGGAGTCGGTCTCTATAATATCCATACACAGAATGTAATCAAAGAGGACTTCTTCGTATATCTTGGTCCCTCTGATTACAATATAATCAAAGAATATGGCGATCACCTCCAGAAGGCTGTCGACCTTGGGTGGGCATGGCTCGAACCTGTTACAAAGATAATCCTGTCCCTATTCAATTTCCTCTATGGTTTTATAGGCAACTATGGCTTTGTGATACTCCTTTTCACACTCCTGATGAAGCTCATACTTACGCCACTGATGGCAAAACAGCTAAAGAGCCAGCAGGATATGCAGAGACTGCAGCCAAAGATCAAGAACCTTCAGGAGAAATATCGGGATAATCCGGAAAAGCTCAACAAAGAGACAATGGAGCTTTACAAAAGGCATGGTGTCAACCCCCTCGGAGGATGTTTGCCAATGCTTCTTCAGATGCCCATTTTCTTTGCTCTGTATCGAGCTCTGTCCCTTGGCTTTCAGTTCCGTGGAGCCAAATTCATCTGGTGGATAAAGGACCTGTCTTCCCCTGATCCATATATGGTACTGCCAATAATAATGGCAGTTACAATGTTCGTTCAGCAGAAAATGACAGTCAAAGATCCAAAACAGAAGATGATGGTCTACATTTTCCCAATATTCTTCCTCTTCCTGTTCAGGAATATGCCAGCCGGACTGGTTCTCTATTGGACATTCTATAATATGCTGACCGTCGCCCATACGGCCTGGATGAACCGCAATACCAAAGAAGAAGAGAATGAATGATGATGATACCATCGTTGCCCCTGCCACACCTACCGGCAGGGGAGCAATCGGCATAATAAGACTTTCCGGTGAGGCAGCCTGGGATATTGTCTCCCCATATATCGCCATAAAGGATAGGGAATCAAGAAAGATCTATAAAAGCACATTCCCTCTTAAGGGTGGTGGAATCCTTGATGAAATAGCTTTCATCCTCTATAGATCTCCCTCGAGCTATACAGGTGAGGATATGGTTGAGCTCTTCTTCCACGGCGGGATGGTTATCGTGGCTACTGCCCTGGATGAATTGATTAGGGGGGGGGCGAGAATGGCCGAACCTGGAGAGTTCACCAGGAGAGCCTTCCTGAACGGCAAGATTGACCTCGTTACCGCTGAATCGATAGAGAGACTTATAGATGCACCCTCAAAAGCAAGCCTTACGGCAACCACAAGGCTTATGGGACTTATCAAGCAGAATGTTAACTATCATATAATATCGCTGGAGAGGCTGAGAACTGAGATCATAGCTTCTATAGAATTCCCTGAAGATGTAGATATTGATATAGATCTTGCTCCATTGGAAGAGGCGGTCTCAGCTCTAAAGGAGATTAGCCAAAAGGCTGAGAAAGCTTCTCCAATGGATGATATTCCCATGGTAGTCCTCACCGGTAAGCCTAATTCAGGTAAAAGCAGTATTTTCAACAGGATACTCAGGGAAGAAAGAGCCATTGTTCACCATGAGGCCGGGACAACAAGGGATTTCATAGAGGCAACCTTCGTGCATAACTCGATTGCAATGAAAATTATCGATACAGCAGGAATAGACAATCCCAAAAATCACATTGATAAAATCGCTATGGCAAGGGCAAGTGCTCTACTCGAAGATGCTGCGGTCACTGTCTGGATTCAGGATTCCACATTGCAATGCCTGGAAGACCCTGTGCCCTCCTTTGTAAACGTAGTGAACAAGGTCGACCTATCGGGATGTGATCATTCTGATAGATTTATATTGGTTTCTGCAAAAAAAGGCACCGGGATAGAGCGTCTTTTGGATGTAATCTGCGAAAACCTTATACCCATTGAAAATGACTATCTGAACATGTCTCAAAGGGCCAGAGACAGGATTAAAAATTCTATTTCCTCACTTGAAAGGTCATTGGCTGCCTTCTCGGAAGAAACGCTCGATATCGGGTTGATAGAGCTGGAAAGGGGTCTTGAGGGGCTGTATCTGCTCACTGGAAAAGAGTATAGCAGAGACATACTGGATGACGTTTTCAAAAATTTCTGTATCGGAAAATAGACGGAATCTATAAGACAGGCAGATAGACTGAGAATGTAGTACCGGGATCGGTCTCGACCTCGATGAAGCCATTGTGAGAACGAATCAGTCGATACACAATAGCCAACCCCAAACCTCCATTTTTCTTGCCTTTCTTTGTAGTAAAGAAGGGTTCAAAAATTCTGTTTTTGAGATCATTTGGTATTCCGGGACCATTATCCTTTACATTTATCTGTACATAAGGTCCATCAACAGCATCAGGAAAACTCCAAAGAAGGCTACGATCTAGCTTTGCTTTTTCCCAACTTATCTCTATAACCCCACCTGTGTTGAGAACCTCTGTGGCATTTATGATCAAATTCATGAAAACTTCGACAAGACTGGATTCATTCCCATGGATAAAGACATTATTTTCTTTCTGCAGCTTTATTTCGATATCCTTTGTACATCCCGAAAGTGCAATATCCCCAGCCTTTTCGAGAACATTGCGCAATGAAACTGTGGACTTCTCACTGTCCTTACCACTTCTTACATGCACAACATTATCTAACATATCCTTGGCAGTCTTGGTTGTTCTGTCGATGATATCGAGATATTTAACCACTCCCACCGGGTTCTTTCTTCTTATCATATCAGCCGAGCCTTGAATGCTTGCAAGCATATTTTTAAAATCATGTATGAAGCTGTATGCCAGCTCAAAGAGAGAATCCATCTTCTGAGACTCCTTGAGCCAATTTTCGAATCGTTTTTGGCTGGATATGTCGTTGAGTGTGACAATAAAGCCTTTGAATCGATGCTCGTGGAGGTGGATTTCTGAAATTGAAAAGTCATAGATGCCGCTGACAGCTCCGGTCTCCCAGTCGATCTCGCTGTGAAAACCACCATATTGACTCAGACTTTGGAGCATCGAATCCCAGAAACCTTCGGAGGAAGCAAATTGATACTTGAGATTACAACCTGTCGAATCCTTCACAAAAAGGAGATTTGAGAAGGCCGGGTTAGAATATATAATATTCAGTTCGTCGTCGAGAATGGCAAAGCCATAATCACTCTCAGACACAGCCCGATATAGCAGGGTTGCATCTCTATGAAGACGATGATAGTCCGTCTTATCGGCTATTGATAGACAGTATTCCTTTTGTTCATGAGAAAAAGTTCTGACAAGAAAAAGGTCAATCTCCAATTTCTTTCTGCCCTTGTCGAAATAATCAACAAGAAAATGCTGTCTTTTCTCCGTATCGATCAATACTTGTGCATTCTTAATGAGATTATTGATGGACTTCAGCGAATCAATCTGGTTGAGATTTCTGCTGAGAATACTCTGGTTATCCGAACCGAACAGCTTGTAAAATTTTCTATTGCAGTACTTTATACGCAGCTGAGAATCGAAAACCAGCAATGCAGAAGGAAATTCCTCGAATATTGACTTAAAACGGCTGAAGGTGGTCTGAACGAAGCTTTCGAGCTCCTTTTTTCGCCCGATATCCTTGAATGTCAGATACCAGGCGACAGTCTGACCTTCTTCATCTCTGAGTGGACTGATGACATTCTCATAATTGGGCACACTTGCTATTCCTTCAGTATCCTGTCTATCTGAAGTCTCATGAAAAAAGCTACGTATCGGACAATCGATATTCTTGTCGGCCCAAAGGTCACAAAGAGGCGACTGATCAGAACTACGTGCAAGATTAATGTGCCTTAAACCAGCATAGTTCGACCATATTATTTCGAAACCTTTGTTTAGGATTATAATCGGCTCTGTTACAGCTTCAAAGGGTTTCCAATAATTTTGATGTGTAATCTTCACTTCTGAGGAATAATACAGAGGAAGCGCATCCCTTCCTGTGATCTGAAACTGTGCTTTGTCCTCGGAGGTACAAAGGCAGCAATGCCCGGTTTGAGCTGATGGAATTCGCCCTCATAGAGAAGCTCCCCTGACCCTTCAAGGACATAGATTTCATGCTCCCAGTCATGGGCATGATATGGGGTATTCCCACCTGGCTCAACTCTGAACATGCGTGTTGCAAAATTAGGTGCACCATGTTCCTTGGAGATCAGCCATCTGATATGGACATTTTTGGCACCTTCCATTTCTACCTTTTTTTCTTCGATCTCGCTGAAATGTGCAATGTGTAGCTCTGCCATCAGGGTTCCCCCTCTATGATGTGTTCTAATTTGTCGATTCTCTCCCTGAGCTCTCTATTCTCTGCTCTGCACTCCTCAAGGAGCTGATCTATTTCACTCTGGTCTTTTTCTATATAAACCGTCTCAGTTCTAACCTCTTTGTCACGATTAACTATATCATCAAGAACATCGCGCCACACCTCTGCAGAAAAAACCCATCTGGATGATTTTCTAGTTACAATGAAATCATTGAATTCCGAGAGGGCCTCTCTGTAGTTGCCGAGGATGACATTTGTATAGGCAATCTTATATTCCGCCTCAGCGAGCTTGTCCGAAGCAGTATAAAGCTGGGCAAACTGCTTGAAATCGAATAAAGCCTGATTATACCTATGGTCAGCAAGGTTTGCATTTGCCTTTTGCCACAGCTCATCCTCAGGTGATGCCTGGCTTTGCTGGTTGATATATGTACAACCAACAAAAAGTAATGTCATCAATATAAGAATTTTTTTCATTGTAATCGCTCCATATCAGCATGTCTAATAAAGGGCAAGTAAAGGGAATCGGCAAGGGAAAACAAAGGCTGTCGATATTTACCGAACTGATATTTTATTTTAACACTTCTGGGCCAGCAAATCTGCTACCACCGCTATTTTTAAGCATCTTCTTTATTACCCCTGCTGTCTCAGAAAAATCCTCATACGATTCATAGTCCTTTGTCGAGAATACAAGGGCGATAGTCACACCAATAAATCCAAACCTTTTCGGATTCCCGTCTCTATCCTTGCCATCAATATAGCCTCTGTCCTGATCTTCCTTGTGATAGAGCTGAGGTGAAACCTTGTCGACCCATTTTACAACAGCCTCTGCAATTGGACGTGCATTCTGTGGTTGTGTTATGAAGATAAAGTCATCTCCTCCTATGTGTCCAACAAAGTCCTCCTCTGCCCCAAGCTGCGAAACAGCCCTGACAAGACTGTCTGCTATGAACTTTATAACTCTGTCGCCCTGTTGGAAGCTGTAATAATCATTGAATGCCTTGAAATTATCTATATCAAGATAGCCGACAGCAAAGCTGTGGGGGGATTCAAGTCTTTTGAGTATCTCTGCTTCAATAGATCGATTCCCAGGCAGTTGTGTAAGGGGATTGGCTGACATAGTGGCCTTACTTCTTCTTAGGTGACTCCTTATCCTTGCAGCCATCTCACGATAGTCTATCTTATCTTTTACGAGATAGTCGTCAGCACCGCCTTCCAGTCCTGTCAGCTTGTGATCAAGGGAATCCATACATGTCAAAAGAATCACCGGGATATTCGATGTGGAGTAGTTATCCTTGAGTACCTTGCAGACCTGATAGCCGTCCATATCGGGCATATTAAGGTCAAGCAGTATGAGATCTGGATTATGTTTCTGGGCAAGTTTGATACCCTCCCTCGGTGAATTGGAGGTAATTACCTCAAACTCGCTCTTTATGAGTCGTGTCTTGAGTATCTCAAGATTTTCAATCTCGTCGTCAATGATGAGTATCTTTTCCATATCTCCTCACAGAAGTCTAGTGGCTATAAACAAGTATATCATAAGTCCGAATACATCGTTAAAAGCTGTTATGAATGGACCTGTCGCAAAGGCTGGATCCCTTCCAAAGCCTTTAAGTACAAGGGGAAAAAAACAACCAACTGAAGTAGAGATAACCATTGCGCTCAGTATTGAGATAGCCGCAACAAAACCCGCTCTGGAATTGCCCCATACAATCCCCACAATATACATACAGAACCCAAAGATAATACCAAGCATCAATCCTGCCAGAAGCTCTTTTACTATTGTGATCTTTCTATTGTCGCCCTCGAGATGACCGAGGGCAAGTTTTCTGATGATGACAGTTGCCGACTGTACACCGACATTTCCTCCCATTGCCATGATAAGGGGTATAAAACTTGCCAGTATAATAAATGTTGAAAGGGTTTCACTATAACCTCTAAGCACAAATCCCGATATTATTTCTGCCCCAAGGCTGACAAAAAGCCATGGTATTCTCTGTGAAACAATATGAATACTTGAAGGTGTGAATTCTTCTGATCCGATACCGACCATTTTGAAGCTATCTTCAGTCGCCTCCTCGTCCAGAACATCGACAATATCATCGATTGTGATCCTTCCACGCAATCTGCCTTCTCTATCGACAACAGGTGCACTTACAAGATTGTTAATCCTGAAGAACTGAGCCACATCCTCCTGGTCCTGCTCGATATCGACTACAAGCCGCGGTGGATCGGCAAGTTCTGCAAGCCTTGTAGATGGCTGAGACAGCAGCAACCTCTGTATAGGTAAAATCCCTTTTAGCCTTCCATCTGCATCGACGAGGAATATCTGAAAGACCTCATCAATAGAGCCTGTGTAAAGTTTAATGAAAGACCTTGCTTTGCTTGTAGTTATTCCGGCTGGCATACTTAAATATTCTGCCTCCATGATACCACCAGCAGAGTCTTCTGGATGACCAAACAGCCTTTTTATATTCTCTGGCAGACGTGCCATTACCCTTTCCGCCTGTTCGTCGGGAACCATACCGAGAAGGTCAACAGCCTCATCAGTGGGCATGGATTTAAGAAACTTTACAAGGGTATCGTCATAGAGGTTTTCGATGAGCTGGTATTGGGATTCCTCAGTGAGATCTGAAACAACATTGGACGCAAAATCTACAGTTAACCTGTAAAATATCTCAATTTTCTCCTGCTCAGAGAGCTTGTCGAGAAAAATGGCGGCAGCCTCGGGGCTGTCTTGCTCCAGCAGAAGGCTAACATTTTGATAATCTCCCTGTGCGATCAGTTCTTCGAGCCTGTCTTCATTGCGAATTCTGTATTCCATCAGACAATCTCCGGTGTGTCGGGCAGTGTAATTGTGAAGACAGTACCTTTAACTTCATTATCCCTGACCTCGATTCTACCTCCATGGGCTTCGATTATCTCCTTAGTGATTGTCAGACCAAGCCCGGTGCCCTTTACTTTTGTTCCGGGAACCTGATAGAATCTATCGAATATATAGGGCTTTCTCTCATCGTCTATACCAGGTCCCTGATCAGCAACATCAATTTCTATATAGCTCTGCTTTCTTCTGCCAAGAACACTTACTGTTTCACCTCTTGTGGAATATTTCAAAGCATTGGTAAGAAGATTGTCGATGACCCTGACCATATGTTCCCTATCTATAAGCACCTCATGTTCAGGAAAATTTAGCTTTAGATAAAGCCCCACGCCTTTGGCCTGAAAAGATACAACATGTTTTTCCACTGTTGAACGCACAAATGCCTTGACTGGCGTTGATTCCTTCTCGAGTGTGAATTTTCCGATTTCGATCTTCTGTAAATCAAGATGATTGTGAACAAGATTCTGCAGGGTCTCTACGTCGTTAAAGACATTTTCGAGCTGCTGATAGAGCCATTGGGGGGGATCTCCATAGATACCATCCTCTACATTTGCCATTCTCTGTTTGATTCTGTTCAGAGGGCTCTTAAGATCATGGGTCACTGAGGCCATAAAATGGCTTTTCATCTCGTCGAGTCTCCCCAGAGCATCCATCATAGAGTTGAAATCCTCAACCAGACCTCCCACCTCGTCCCTTGTGGTAATCTCGAGCTTCTGATCGTATTTACCGAGGGAGGCACGATAGGTTGCCTTTCTCAATGTCTGTATTGGCTCGGCTATCTTTCGCGCCAGGAATATGGCAACTATAAGCGAAAAAAGGGCAGTGACAATACTCACATAGAGAACAAGCCTGCCGGTATTGTTGTATCGTTCGGTACTTTCATCAAGTATCTGAGTCATCAGAAGCTGATCAATACTGGAGAGCTCAGAAAGATTCTCCCTGAGAAGTCCAATTTGCTTTATAAGTGGCTGAATATCAGGCAGCCCATGCTCATCGCTCCTCACAGACGAAACAGACAATCGCTTGACCATACCATCCGCAATCTCAAAAGCCTCAGACCCTCGCAGATCACTGTCTGCCTGCTCCTTTATCGAGCTCCAGATGGCTCCAATCTCCTGCTTTATCTGCCTGATCCTTTTCAACCTGTATGCCTGCTTCATCAGACCTTCGATCTGATGCAGTCTATCAATATAATCCTCAAGCCCACTAACCCTTCTCATTTTGCTTTTAAGATCAGTGATTGTACTTGTTCCAAGTCTTTCGTCAATCAATCTTCTGGCATTGGATATATCATTGTTTTCGAGATTACCCCAGAAATCATCCTTTATACGACCGAGCTCAGCGATATCATTTCTCAGATATTCAGATATCTTCGAATCAGGCGCTTTAGACCTCATTAATTCCATTTCTGCAAGAAATTCATCGAGAGCTTCTCTCTCATTGCCGGTATTGCCTACATTGCTTGTAGACAACAGGTTCAGATTGTTCTCAAGATCATCCAGCTGATCTATCAGCTTCTTCTCCTGGGACATGCGAAAAAAGGTTGCAGCACTTTCTGCATTCAGTTCGCTGACCTTTGAGAACTGGTAATAGAAAATGATGTTACCTAAATAGAAAAGCAGAAGTACAAGGACAAATCCTGCGAAAATTTTTAATGCAAGGGGAATTCTTCTCCTGGAGTTCATCACTATCCTTTTCTAAGGCCTGATGGAAAGCATCAACTATAATTGTTTCCGCGATTTCTTGGAAAGAACAGATTCAGTCACCTGGAAGAGTTCATCAATCTTAAAAGGTTTCCGCAGATAGGCATCAATACCTAAGGAGAGAACGCTTTCCTCCGCATATTCACCAGGATAGGCTGTCATGAGTATGATACCGCCTTTATAGCCGGAATATAAAAGAGATTTCGCAACTTCAACGCCTGTCATACCTGGCATTTTAATATCAGAGAGAATCAGGTCGTATTCATTTTCCTTTGCCAGTTGAAGACCCTTGATACCGCTATCGGCAGTGGTGATCTCGTATCCGATATCCTCCAGAGCAAGACCGACAACCTCGCGAACCGGCGTCTCATCGTCTATTATCAATATCTTGATGGGTTTGTCCACTTTATATATCCTGACTTTTGTAAAGACTCTGATCTTTGCTTAAATCTCCGTAAATGTCTTACTTTGATAACAGTACAAATCATCTGCTACAAAGGTAAACCATAGAAAAACTCTCTTCCTTTACTGCTACCGATACTTAAAATCAATATTGTGGGGAAAAAAATCAATAGAAAACTATAGGAGATCGTACTTTTTTACCTTTCTATAGAGAGTTCTCAGACCTATTCCAAGAAGTTCAGCAGCTTTCTTCTTGTTCATACCAGTCTGCTCCAGGGCATTCTTTATTGCCTCCTTCTCCATTTCGTCAAGGGAATAGGCATCATTTCCTGAAAACACTGGTTCTGGCTTCTCTGTTGTACCCAGGAATTCGGGTGGATTTTCGATTATCTTGCTTTGTGATAGAAGAACCATCTCCTCAATTGCACTGGCAAGTTGCCTTATATTTCCTGGCCAGTCATATCTTCTGAGCTGACCCATAACCTCAGGGCTTATACCCTCGATATCTTTTCCCATCTTCCTATTGATCATCTGGAGAAAATGCCTTGCCAAAAGTGGAATATCATCCCTTCTCTCTCTCAGTGGCGGGAGCCGTATAGCAAATACACTCAATCTGAAGTAAAGATCCTGCCTGAAAGTACCCTCTTCAATCATATCTGTGAGTTTTCGATTTGTGGATGATACTATTCTAATTGAAAGGGTCTGGGCCTTTTCAGCACCGAGGGGGGTTACCTTTTTGGTTTCGATGGCTCTGAGCAGCTTTGCCTGAAGGTGGAATGGCATATCGCCGATTTCATCAAGAAGGATTGTACCACCATTAGCCTGCTGGAACATCCCCTTTCTGGAGGAATTCGCTCCTGTGAAAGCACCTTTTACATGACCAAAGAGCTCGCTTTCGATCAGGCTTTCAGGAATAGCATTCAGATTGACCTTAACAAAAGGTCCATCGGCTCTTTTGGAACCTTTGTGAATGGCATCTGCCGCCAGTTCTTTTCCTGTTCCGGATTCACCAAGAATGAGAACATTGCTCTCTGTAGGAGCAACAAGATTGATTCTGTGCACAATAGATAAGAAGTTATCGGATTTTCCAAACATTCCGTAGTAACCATGACCTTCTGCAACCCTTCTGGCAAGTGCATTTCTTTGAATCTCTTCAAGTCTGCGTTCGATGGCGTTCTCGACAAGATCCCTCAAACGAGAAATATCAATTGGTTTAGTGAGGTAGTCGAAAGCACCTTTTTTCATTGCGTCTATGGCGGTTTCAACTGTGGCGTGTCCGGTTACCATTATAACCTGAACTGAGGGATAGCTTTCCCTGACCCTTTTCAGAAGCTCTATTCCGTTCATATTTCCGGGCAGGACAAGGTCAGTGATAAGCAAATCAACAGGATTTCTGGATATGTGATCAAAGCCCTCTTCGGCGGTGCCGTAGCCTTCAATTGAATATTCTTCTTTGTCTAGAACTTCAAGCAGTGTTTCCCTTGCTTCCTCGTCATCCTCTACAATCAAGATCTTTATGTTCTCTTCAAACTTCATAGGCATGAATATAGGATATCGGAGTGAAAAGAGCAAAGGGGAAATAATGTCAAAAAATGCATGCCTCTTGAAGGTCCATAAAGACCCGTGTGAGATTTGACCTGATCTGAGGCATATCAAGGGAGGAGGAGTAAATGCCGTCTCAGTGTAGATTAACGGGGCTAAAGGCTAAAAAGGACATGGTATCTGCAAACCTGGATTAATTGATTAGAACAGATGCATGGAGATTTGGAGAAACCCACTGCCTTTCCACTTGGCTACGCAGACAACTGAAAAACTGTATATAACAAAAAAAGGCGGCGATCGGATTCGAACCGATGCATGGAGATTTTGCAGACCTCTGCCTTCCCACTTGGCTACGCCGCCTTAAAAAAACATTATCAATAAGGGTAACATTGACGACATTCTCTCTTATGTCCCTTACAAAAGTCACCCTCTCGCGCATAATTTTCAACTAAACATGAGCGAGAGACTCCACTCTCGCGCATAAATATCAACTAAACATAAGCGAGAGACTCCACTCTCGCGCATAAATATCAACTAAACATAAGCGAGAGACGGGATTCGAACCCGCGACAATCACGTTGGCAACGTGAGGCTCTACCATCTGAGCTACTCTCGCTTATCTCGTTAGCCAATTCAAAATAGGGCGATGTCTTGTTTTGTCAAGAAAAATTGCTCGGAAGCAGTGCCATTCACAAACTTGGATGATGAGGTTCTGCTTTTTCTGTTCAGAAGATCCCATTTGACTAAGAAAAGCGAGAGACATCCCCTCTCGCGCATTACGTAGTCTTTTATATAAAAAAAATTAAGCGAGAGACGGGATTCGAACCCGCGACAATCACGTTGGCAACGTGAGGCTCTACCATCTGAGCTACTCTCGCTTATCGAATGGTAAATAAATTCGGGATTTTGGGGTTGTCAAGGGTTTTTGTTTGTGTTCCAGTTTTTGTTTTACTCTTTGATGGGGTTTCCGACTGTAACAGCAATCAGCTGTAATTCTAGAAAATGGAGGTTTGGACCGCAAAACAATACCAAGGAAAAGGCGATAGGAAAAAGAAGAGAAACATTTATTGGAACTTGAGTCCTTGATTCCAGTCTGGTTGAATACTCCCAAAGCTTAGAAAATGCTAATATTTCAGAAGTAAGACAAGGTCCATGAGTCCTATTGATGTTTAGAAAGCATTGTGTCTTTGGTATTAACCCTCCAATTTATTGGGCTGAATCTCTGCCAATGCGCAGCGCAAGGTTCAGTTGAGTATCGTATTCCATTACGTTCTTGCTGTTCTGACTTGATAGATCTACTTTCACAGATTACCCAGTTCAACTTCTGGGTTTTTTCGGACATCGCACGTTGTTTGCCCTTGGAAGACCCCAGAAAGAAAAATCCTGCATCTGTGACATCTGATATGAACACATCCAACAATCTATAGCTTCGAAAACCTCTGAACTCAGAGAGATATCGACAGCTGGCAGACAAATTATGCCCCTTGTGGAAAAACAGGGCATAGCCTTTTCGGGTTTTTGCATGGGATTTTTCCATCGGTAACAAATAGACAGCCAAGGCAGGTGAAATCCCGGAGATAAACAACGAAAGATAGTCATCTTTGATCATCAGCTATAGTGCAGCTATAACAGATGCCCCGGACTTGGACCGGGTAATAATTCGAAAAGAAGGCAGGAAGATGCTCTTCGGAGACAACCTCCACAAATTGATTGTGGAATGTACAGAAGCAGCGCAATCAGACTGACTAAAAAAAGATGTCCCCGAAGGGGGAAACCAGCGCAGCAAGTGTGATGAATCCATTAGCAGAGGGCGTCCATCGAGATTCTGTATATAATGTATTATGTGCATCCCCCATTTTCCAGAGCAAAGCAGGTGACCTTACAGTCAAGAGCGATCAGGCTCTCCCACAATCTGGCTTATGATGTGACCGCCGTTGCGATGGGTGTTCCCTATGCTGTCCTGGGAAATATCATTCCGCATTCCACCTATCTTATGAGCGAAACTGTAAACATGACACACCCTACCCTCGGTGTCCGCATGGACTAGTTCCCTCCTTCAATCAGCAGGAAACATCAAAGCCACTTTGTCCGACAAGCGCATTTCTCTGAAAATGGTACACAAGCAGTTGTTCTATCACATGCAAAACCCAAGTTTTCATACTCTCTTCGCTCAGAATTAACGTCCAGGAAGGGGTCTTGCACCTCATTTCTTACTATTTTTCAGTGACTTAGGGTGATCCGTATACTTTTTTAACTTTTTTGAACTTTTCTCAAATTTCCCCTTGACTTCCCCAAAATACCCCCTATATTCACCAAGGTTGAAACGAACAGCAGGGAGGTCGACGGCGGCTTCCGAAAGAGGCGGGCTAGCCTCGGATAAAAGCAGGAAGTTTCGACTTTGAAAAGGAGGGCGTGAGAGGGGGTTGCAAAGCGACCTAAAGAATCTCGAAAGAACGCCGATAATCCTTTTCTAAATTGAAAACTAAAGAGAATAAACAAAGTGTGCGGAGCCAAAAAAATAATGTCAATTCTATCTTCGGATATATCACAACGAAGAGTTTGATCCTGGCTCAGAGCGAACGCTGGCGGCGTGCCTAACACATGCAAGTCGAACGAGAAAGGG